>Ga0209643_1000618_pt1 | contig 54243 bp, 48 predicted proteins | sample AutmiccBRH37_all_FD_187383 | JGI IMG/M metagenome (GOLD analysis project Ga0209643, IMG submission 187383) | Deep subsurface microbial communities from Mt. Terri, Switzerland - Autotrophic microbial communities BRH/37_all (SPAdes) (version 2) | ecosystem: Environmental > Aquatic > Deep...
CGGGATGATGTGCAGCGGCACCTGCCCCTGCAGACCAACTTCTTTCAGCTTCTCCATCACCAGATAGCCCGTGAAGGGCGTTGCGTAAACCGGACAGCGCAGACGCGGCCAGAGGAACGGGACAGCGCCAATGTGGTCCTCATGGGCGTGGGTCAGCACCAGCCCGAGCAGATCCTTCTTCCGGTCGGCGATGAACTCGGGATCGGCCATGACGAGATCCACTCCCGGAACGCTCTCGTCGCCGAAAGTGACGCCGCAATCGATCATCAGCCAGCGCGGACGGTGCTCGGGTCCATAACCGATCAGGTTGAGATTCATTCCGATCTCACCTGCGCCCCCGAGAGGGAGAAAATAGAGACCGTCGCCCTCGCGCGGTTTCACTTGCCGTTGCTCCCTTTCTAAAAAAAGACCTCACCGGCGCGCACGCGGCGCAGCTCGGCGCCGTCGCGCACCAGAAGGGCGCCGTCCGGATCGAGCCCCTCGAACACGCCGTCGATGGTGCAGTCCGCCAGTTTGACATGAATGGGCCCCGAAAGCCCACAGGCGCGCGCAAGCCATGCCTCGCGTACTGGCGCAAACCCTTCACCGAAAAATTGCGCAAGGCGCGCATTCAAGCTGCCGTTCAAGCCTGCGAGCATGGTCGCCGGGCCCGGCGGCACGGCAAGATGATCGGCAAGAGCAGTTGCCGGAAACGGCGTTTCGCCGGGTGCCGCGACGAGATTGATGCCAATGCCGATTGCAAGCCACTCCGGCTGGCCCTGGCTCTGGGCACCGCCGGCCTCAAGGAGGATCCCTGCGACCTTGCTGCCTGCGATCAGGACATCGTTCGGCCATTTGACCTGCGCGCGGCCCGGTACATAGCTGTCGAGGACGTCGACCACCGCCATGGCGGCCACGAATGACAATTTGGCGCACGCGTCGGCGGTCAGCCCCGGCGAAAACAGAAAGGTCGCGGCCAGGTTTCCCGATGCGCTCTCCCAGGTACGCCCGTAGCGCCCGCGGCCGCTGGTCTGGCGCTCGGCGGTCAGCCACAAAGGGCCTCGCGCGCCCGTTTCGGCGCGGCGCCGTGCCTCGTCGTTGGTGCTGTCGATTTGCGCCAGCGAGACGACCGGTGCCAGTGCCGAGAAATCGGACGCCTTCCCCAACGCCCCGGCCTAGTGGAACAGGGCAGCGGCGGCGGCTTCCGCGCCCCTCACGAGGGGCAATGGCGCCACGCAGAAGAACACCACGAAAAGGCTCGACGCCGTCAGGATCAGGCCCATGTCGCGCGGCAGCGGCCGCTCGAACGGCGCGGCCGCTTCATCGAAGAACATGATCTTCACGATCCGCAGGTAGTAGAACGCCGATACCACGCTGGCGAGCACGCCGATCACCGCGACCCAGTAGAGCCCCGCCTGCACGGCTGCCAAAAATACGTAGAGCTTTCCGAAGAATCCGGCGAGCGGCGGGACGCCCGCCAGCGAGAACATGAACAGCGCGAGCGCGGCCGCCATCATCGGCTGATTGCGCGATAGCCCCGCAAGGTCCGAGATGTTTTCAACCATTCCCTCGCGGCGGCGCATGGAGAGAATGCACACGAAGGTGCCGATCGTCATGGCGAGGTAGATCGAGATATAAATCAGAAGGCCCTTGATCCCCTCCGCTGACCCGGATGCAAGCCCCACAAGCGCGTAGCCCATGTGACCGATGGTCGAATAGGCCATCAGCCGCTTGATATTGGACTGCCCGATCGCCGCGAACGCGCCCAGTACCATCGACGCCACGGCGATGAACACGATGATCTGCTGCCACTGGTCTGCGATCGGCGTGAATGGCCCGATCATCGCGCGTGAGAACAGCGCGAGCGCCGCCATTTTGGGCGCCAGACCGAAAAATGCGGTGACCGGCGTCGGCGCACCCTCGTAAACGTCGGGCGTCCACATGTGGAACGGGACCGCCGACACCTTGAAGGCAAGCGCCGCCGCCAGGAATACAAGACCGAACGTCAGGCCGACCGGGGTTCCGCCGTCGCCGGACAGGCTCGCGGCGATCCCCGGAAAACTGGTCGTGCCGGAAAAGCCGTAGATCAGGGACGCGCCATAGAGGAGCAAGCCCGACGAAAGCGCGCCGAGCACGAAATATTTGAGCCCGGCCTCGGTCGACCGCTGGCTGTCGCGGTTGAACGCGGCAAGCACGTAGAGCGGAAGACTCTGCAGCTCTGCGCCCATGTAAAGTGTGACAAGATCGTTCGCCGATACCATCGTCAGCATACCGACGGTTCCCAGCAGGATGAGAACAGGATATTCCGGCCGCTCGATCTTCTCGGCGCGAATAAATCCCTGGCTCATGATGATGCCCGCGGCGGATCCGAGCAGTACGAGGATTTTCACAAAGCTCGAAAACGCGTCGACGATGAAGCTGCCGTTGAAGGCCGGTCCCGGCGCGGCGAGCGGCTGCACCACAAAGAATCCGGCGATTACCAGGACGATTACGGCCATCCACGACACCGAGCGCGTCGAACGATCGCCCCGGAACGCCCCCACGAGCAGCAGGAACATCGCTCCGACCGCCAGAACGATTTCAGGCGCGATCAGAAGAAGGTCCGCGTTGAGCGTCTCGATCGAAAGCTGTGCGGCGGTGGCACTCGTCTCTAGCATGGATGAGGTCCTAATGACTCAGTTCGGCGGCGAGCCGGGTCGTGCCCTCGTGATAGGCTTGAACGGCGGCACGATTTTTGGAGATCAGGGCATCAAGCGATGCCGTCGTGATATCGAACATCGGCTTTGGGTACACGCCCAGAATGATGGTCGCGACGATGAGCGGGACCATCAGCGTGATTTCGCGTGGCGAGAGGTCGCTCAGCGCCTTCAGCTGATCCTTCTCCAGCGCGCCGAAAATCACCCGCCGGTAGAGCCACAGCGCGTAGCACGCCGACAGGATGACACCGCTCGTCGCGAAGAAGGCGACGGAACTGTTGACCTGGAAGGCGCCCACCAGCGACAGAAACTCCCCGATGAAGCCGGACGTGCCCGGCAGGCCGACATTCGCGAGCGTAAAGATCATGAAGGCGAATGCGAATTTCGGCATGTTGTTGACCAGCCCACCGTAGGCTGCGATCTCGCGCGTGTGCATCCGGTCGTAGACGACGCCGACACACAGGAACAGCGCGCCCGACACGATGCCGTGCGAGATCATCTGGATCACGCCGCCATGCAGCCCCTGAATCGTCACGGTGAAGAGGCCCAACGTGACAAAGCCCATATGCGCGACCGACGAATAGGCAATCAGCTTCTTCATGTCCTCCTGCATCAGAGCGACGAGGGAGGTGTAGATGATCGCCACCACAGACAGCGTGTAGATCAGCGGCGCAAACTGATCGGAGGCGATGGGGAACATCGGCAGCGAGAAGCGCAGGAAGCCGTAGCCGCCCATCTTCAACAAGATACCCGCAAGGATCACCGAGCCCGCCGTCGGCGCTTCGACGTGCGCGTCGGGCAGCCAGGTATGAACCGGCCACATCGGCATCTTGACCGCGAACGATGCGAGAAACGCGAACCATAGCCACGTCTGCATACCGGGCGGGAATTCGTGGTCGAGCAGGACGGTGATGTCGGTCGTTTGCGCCTGCCAGTACATCGCCATCATGGCGACGAGCATCAACACAGAGCCGAGGAACGTATAGAGGAAGAACTTGTACGTTGCATAAACGCGCCGTACGCCGCCCCACACGCCGATGATGATGAACATCGGAATGAGGCCGCCTTCGAAGAACAGATAGAACAGGAACAGGTCGAGGGCGCAGAATACGCCGATCATCAGCGTTTCAAGCAGCAGAAACGCCAGCATGTATTCGCGCACACGCTCGTGTATCGAGTTCCAGCTCGCCAGGATGCAAAACGGCATCAGGAAGGTGGTGAGGATCACGAACAGAATCGAAATCCCGTCGACGCCCATGTGATAGTTGATGTTTCCGCCCAGCCACTCGCGCTTTTCTTCAAGCTGGAACGCAGCCGACGAGGGATCGAAGTGGAACAGCACGACGAGCGAGACGCCGAAATTGACCAGGGTCGTCCACAGCGCGACGTAGCGCGCATTACGCTCGACGACGGCCTGCTCACCTTTGATGAGCAGCAGGAACGCCGCGCCGACCAGCGGGAGAAAGGTGACGATGCTGAGATAGGGCGCCCCGGTCATGGCAGATTGGCCTTATAGATAAAATAGGACACGAAGGCCGCCAGGCCGATCAGCATGGCGAAGGCGTAGTGATAGAGATACCCGGTCTGGAGCTTGACCAGCCGCCGGGTCGCATCCACCACGCGCGCGGACACGCCGTCCGGTCCGATCCCGTCGATGATGCGCCCGTCCCCCAGCTTCCACAGCGTTCGCCCGATCCATTTCGCGGGACGCACGAAGATGGCGTCGTAGAGCTCGTCGAAATACCACTTGTTGAGCAGGAAGAGGTAAATCGGCTTGAACGTCGTCGCGATCTTGGCCGGCAGGTCGGGACGGCGGATATAGAGGAACCACGCGATCGCGAGGCCGAGCAGCATCGCGACGGTCGGGGCGGCGACGACACCCGCCGGAAGATCGTGCTCGCCGCCGGCCGCGGCCTCGTGAACGGCCGTGCCCGCGGCCGGTACATGCTCTGCAACATGCCCCACGATCGATGCAATGGTGTTACGCCAGAACAGCTCTGACGCATCGCCGATGAAAAAGCTCTTGAATGCGAAGCCGACCACCAGGGCACCGATCGCCAGAATGAACAACGGAAACAGCATCACCCCGGGCGACTCATGCACGTGACTGAGGACTTCCCCAGATCCGCGATGCTTGCCATGGAACGTCATGAAGATCAGACGCCAGGAGTAGAAGGAGGTCAGAAATGCCGCGAGCACCCCGATCACGAAGGCGAAGTGACCAACATCGGTACCCGCGAGATAGGCGTGCTCGATGATGGCATCCTTCGAGAAATAGCCTGACGTGAGAGGAAATCCGGTCAGCGAGATCGTGCCGATGATCATCATGATCCAGGTGATCGGGACGAGGGTGAATATGCCGCCCATCTTGCGCATGTCCTGCTCGTCGGAGACGGCGTGGATCACCGAGCCGGCGCCAAGGAACAAGAGCGCCTTGAAGAACGCATGGGTAAACAGATGGAACATCGCCGCGCCATAGGCCGAGACGCCGACCGCAAAGAACATGTACCCGAGCTGCGAGCACGTCGAATAGGCGATCACGCGCTTGATGTCGTTCTGCACCATCCCGACCGTCGCGGCAAAGATCGCCGTGACCGCGCCGATGACCGTCACCACCTGCAGCGTAAAAGGTGCAAGCTCGAACAGCGGGGAGCAGCGGCAGACGAGAAATACGCCCGCGGTCACCATCGTCGCGGCATGGATCAGCGCGGAGACGGGTGTCGGGCCCTCCATCGCGTCGGGAAGCCAGGTGTGCAGCATGAACTGCGCGGATTTGCCCATCGCTCCCATGAACAGCAACAGCGTCATCGTCGTGAGAACGTCGACCTGATACCCGAGGAATATGAAGCTCTGCCCGACCTTCGAGGGCGCTGCCGCGAAGACGTCGTCGAACGACACGGTCCCGAAGGTGTAGAACACCGCCATGATGCCGAGTGCGAATCCGAAATCGCCGACGCGATTGACGACGAACGCTTTCATGGCGGCGGCATTGGCCGAGGGCTTTTGATACCAGAAACCGATCAGGAGATAGGACGCGAGACCGACGCCCTCCCACCCGAAGAACAGCTGCATGAAATTGTTCGCCGTCACCAGCATCAGCATCGCGAAAGTGAAGAGCGAGAGGTAGGCAAAGAACCGCGGCCGGTGCGCGTCGTGATGCATGTAGCCGACGGAATAAATGTGCACGAGCGCGGACACTCCGTTCACGACGACCAGCATAACGCTTGTCAGCGTATCGACGCGGATCGTCCAGTCGACCTCGAACTCGCCCGAGATGAACCACGGCAGCAGCGACACCTTGGCAACCTGGCCGCCCAGCGCCACATTGGCAAACGCGATGCAGGACAGCGCCGCCGTGATGACCATGGCAGCGCAGGTGACGAACTCCGACGCCCGAGCGCCGATCGCGCGGCCGAAAAACCCGGCGATGATCGCGCCGGCGAGCGGCAGAAATACGATCGCGATATAGAGTTGGGCTCCGCTATCCACCGTTTACCCCTCAATGCCGGCGCGCGCGCCTAGCCCTTCATCAAATTGATATCTTGAACTGCGATCGTCCCGCGGTTCCGGAAATAGACGACAAGAATTGCAAGACCGATCGCCGCTTCGGCGGCCGCCACTGTCAGGACGAAGATCGCAAAGACCTGTCCGACCAGATCGTGCAAAAAGCTCGAAAACGCAACGAGGTTGATATTGACCGCGAGCAGCATCAGCTCGATCGACATCAAGATCACGATGACATTTTTCTGATTGAGGAAAATGCCGAAGATCCCCGTCGTAAAGAGGATCGCCGCAACGGTCAGGTAGTGCCCCAGTCCGATATCCATGTGTTCCCCGCCCCTAAAGCCCTTGCCCGGGTTTGACTTTTTTGAGCTCTACGCCCAGTGCCGGAGTGCGCGCGACCTGCGCGGCAATGCTCTGGCGCCGCACCCCCTCGCGCTGGCGCAATGTCAGCACGATCGCGCCGATCATCGCGACCAGCAGCACAAGCCCGGCCGCCTGGAAGTAGAAGATGTATTGCGTATAGAGCACATGCCCCAGCGCGGCCGCATTGGTGACCTGCTCGGGTGGAGGGATCGGCGCGGCAGCGACGCCGCCTGCCTTGTCCGAGATCACCCACGAGCCCAGAACAATCACAAGTTCTGCCAGAAAGACGAGCCCGATCGTCGCGCCGAACGGGACATATTTCAAAAATCCCTGGCGCAATTGCACGAAATCGATGTCGAGCATCATCACGACGAACAAGAACAGCACCGCAACCGCGCCGACATAAACAATGACCAGCGTCAGCGCGAGCAGTTCCGCGCCCAGCAGCACGAACAGTCCCGCGGCATTGAAGAAGGCGAGGATGAGGAACAAAACCGAGTGAACCGGATTGCGCGCAGAGATCACCATCAGACCGGACAGAACCGCGACCGCCGCAAACACGTAAAAGGCAACCGCCTGCAACATCATGGCCGCGCCCCCCTATCGATTGATGTAATCGTCCATCCACTCATCATGTCGCTCTTCTCGCGCCGTGCCATTACCGGTAGGGCGCGTCCAGTTCCAGATTCTTCGCGATCTCGCGTTCCCACCGGTCGCCATTGGCCAACAGCTTGGCCTTGTCGTAGTAAAGTTCTTCGCGCGTCTCGGTCGAAAACTCGAAGTTCGGACCTTCGACGATCGCGTCGACCGGGCACGCCTCCTGGCACAAACCGCAATAGATGCACTTCACCATGTCGATGTCGTAGCGGGTCGTGCGCCGCGAACCGTCCTCGCGCGGCTCCGCTTCGATGGTGATCGCGAGCGCCGGGCAGATCGCTTCGCACAGCTTGCACGCGATGCAGCGCTCTTCACCGTTCGGGTAGCGCCGCAGCGCATGCTCGCCGCGAAAGCGCGGGCTGAGGGGGCCCTTCTCGAAGGGGTAGTTCAGCGTCGCCTTGGGCGAAAAGAAATAGCGCATCGCCAGGAAGAAGCTCGAAACGAACTCGCCAAGGAAGATGGAACGCGCGGAGCGGTCGAGCCAGGCCATATGATTTCTCCTAGGGCGTCGGGGGCGTCATGCCGGGCGCCCACCCAAATGCCACAAGCACACCCGCCGTCAGGGCAACCCAAAACAGCGAGAACGGCAGAAACACCTTCCACCCCAGCCGCATCAGCTGGTCGTAGCGATAGCGCGGCACCATCGCCTTCACCATCGCAAATCCGAAAAAGACGAACAGCACCTTTCCGATGAACCAGCCCACGGGCGGGATCCAGATGAACGGGGCGATCGCCAAAGGCGGCAGCCATCCGCCGAGGAAGAGAATAGTCGTCAGCGAACACATCAAGACGATGTTGAGATATTCGCCGATCATGAAAAGCAGGTACGGCGTCGAGGAGTACTCGACCTGATAGCCCGCGACCAGCTCCGATTCCGCTTCCGGCAGATCGAACGGGGGGCGATTGGTCTCCGCGAGCGCTGAAACGAAGAACACGACGAACATCGGGAAATGCGGGATGAAAAACCACATTTTGGTTTGCGCGTTGACGATATCGGTCAGGTTCAACGAGCCCGCCGTCAACAGCACGCAGACGATCACAAACCCGATCGACACCTCGTAGGACACCATCTGCGCCGCCGAGCGCAGCCCGCCGAGAAAGGCATATTTCGAATTTGAGGCCCAGCCGCCCATGATAATCCCGTAAACCCCGAGGGACGAGATCGCGAAGATGTAAAGAACGCCGACGTTGATGTTGGCGATCACCCAGCCCGGCGACACGGGAACGACCGCCCACGCCGCCATCGCGAGTGTGAAGGTCAGCAGCGGCGCCAGAAGGAACACCGGCTTGTTCGCGCCGGCTGGAATGATCACTTCCTTCAGAACGAATTTGAAGAAATCCGCGAAGGATTGCAGCAGGCCGAACGCGCCGACCACGTTGGGACCGCGCCGCATCTGCACCGCTGCCCAGATCTTGCGGTCGGCCAGCAGAATGAATGCGAGCGACACCAGCAACGCGACCATCAGCACCAGCGCCATGATGCTCTGCGCGACGAACCACGCAAGCCACTGAGGGGCACCGAGGCCGGTGAAGGTGGTGACCAGAAACTCCATCGCCCTACTCCGCCGCCATCTTTGTCTGCCGGCCGACGAACAGGCGGCTGCATTCGGCCAATATGCTCGAGGCCCTCGCAATCGGATTGGTGAGGTAGAAATCCGCAACCGGAAGGCTTAGCGGCGCTGCGCCGATCACCCCGTCCTTGCCGGGCCGCGCCCATTCGCGGTCCTGCGGCGTGACACGGTCGATTTCGCCAAGGACCTCCACGTTCTTGATCATGTCGCGGCGCAGGTCGCTCAGCGTGTCATAGCCCAGCGTTTCGCCGACATAATCGGAGAGCGCGCGGATAATGGCCCAGTCCTCGCGGGCCTCTCCGGGCGGGAACAGCGCGCGAAAGCCTTGCTGCGTGCGCCCTTCGGTGTTGACCCAGGTGGCGTCCTTTTCCGTGTAGGCGGCGCCGGGCAGGATGACGTCGGCGCGGTGCGCGCCCTTGTCGCCATGACTGCCCTGATAGACGACGAAGGCATCGCCGAGCAGACCGGCACCCTTCGCGCCCCATTCCTGTTCGTCCGCACCGAGAAGATAGACGAGGCCGATCCGCCCGGCCTGCGCGCCATCGACGATCCCGTTGACATCGAGACCGCCGCGTCCCGGCAGAACGCCGAGATCGAGGCCCGCGACGCGCGAGGCTGCGGTGTGGAGCACGTTGAAGCCATTCCACCCGGTCTTGATCATGCCCGACCGCTCTGCAATGCGCCCGGCCGCGTTCAAAATGGCGGACCCGTCGGGACGCGCCAGGGCACCCATGCCCACGATCAGCATCGGGCGCGACACTTTTTCGAGAAGATCGGCGGCGGGGTGGCGGCCGTCAGCAATCTTGGCGAGGATCTCGGGGCTCATGCCGAGCCAGTCGACGCCGTAGGTCAGATTGGACTGCGGGCCGATCCCGAGGATCGGGAAGCGCCCCATCCGTGAGCGCTTGCGGATCCGCGTATTGACGATCGCCGCTTCCCAGCGCGGATTGGTGCCGATCAGCAGAAGTGCATCCGCCGCCTCGATCCCCGCGATGGTCGTGTTGAACAGATAGCCCGAGCGCAGGCCGCCCAGCGCCGCGCCGTCCTGGCGGCAGTCGATGTGCGGCGATCCGATCCGCGTCCACAGATCCTTGAGCGCCTTCATCGATTCGGCGCATACAAGATCGCCGGTGATCGCCGCCGCGCGGTCCGCGCCAACTTCCTTGAGTTTCGAGGCGATCCGCTCGAACGCCTCTTTCCAACTTGCCGGGCGCAGCTTTCCGTTGTCGCGCACATAGGGCGTGTCGAGCCGCTGGCGGCGCAGCCCGTCATAGACGTAGCGCGTCTTGTCGGAAATCCACTCCTCGTTCACATCCTCATGGATGCGCGGAAGAATGCGCAGGACTTCAGGCCCGCGCACGTCGACGCGGATGTTCGAGCCGACCGCATCCATCACATCGATCGACTCGGTCTTCACCAGCTCCCAGGGCCGCGCGTTGAACGCGTAGGGCTTCGAGGTAAGCGCCCCGACCGGGCAGAGGTCGATCACATTAGCCGACATTTCAGAGGTCACGGCACCTTCGAGATAAGTGGTGATTTCCATGTCCTCGCCACGCCCGATCGCGCCGATTTCGTCGACCCCGGCAACCTCGGTCGAGAACCGCACACAGCGCGTGCACTGGATGCAGCGTGTCATGCAGGTTTCGATCAGCGGGCCCATGTACTTGTCTTCGACCGCGCGCTTGTTCTCCTTGAAGCGGGAGCGGTCGCGGCCATAGGCCATTGCCTGGTCCTGCAGATCGCACTCCCCGCCCTGATCGCAGATCGGGCAATCGAGCGGATGATTGATGAGCAGGAACTCCATCACCCCTTCGCGTGCCTTCTTGACCATCGGGGACATGGTCTTGACGACCATATTGTCGGCGGCCGGCATCGCGCAGGAGGCGACCGGCTTTGGCGACTTTTCGACCTCGATCAGACACATCCGGCAATTGCCCGCGATGCTCAGGCGCTCGTGATAGCAAAAGCGCGGAATTTCCTTGCCCGCAAGTTCGCATGCCTGGAGCAGCGTGGCTCCGGCGGGAACCTCAACTTCGATGCCATCGACTGTGAGCTTGGGCATCTTCTACTCCGCTGCGATGCGTTTGCCGGAGAGGCGCTCTTCGACCTCCGCACGGAAATGCCGGAACAACCCTTGGATTGGCCATGCCGCCGCGTCGCCGAGCGCGCAAATCGTATGGCCTTCGACTTCATAGGTGACTTCGAGCAGCAAGTCGATCTCGCGCGGCTCGGCCTGACCGCGGACCATGCGCTCCATCACGCGCCACATCCACCCGGTGCCCTCGCGGCAGGGTGTGCACTGCCCGCAGCTTTCATGCTTGTAGAACCGTGCGAGCCGCGCAATCGCCCGCACCAGATCGGTCGACTTGTCCATGACGATGACGGCTGCGGTACCGAGGCCGGACTTGACGTCGCGCAGGCTGTCGAAATCCATCAGCACCGTGTCGCAGATCTCTTTCGGGATCATCGGCACCGACGAGCCGCCCGGAATGACAGCCTTGAGATTGTCCCAGCCGCCGCGCACACCGCCCGCATGCTTTTCAAGCAGTTCCTTGAGGGGAATGCCCATCTCCTCTTCGACATTGCACGGCTTGTTGACGTGACCGGAAATGCAGAACAGCTTGGTGCCGGTGTTGTTGGGGCGCCCGAGCGCGGAGAACCACGCCGCACCGCGTCGCAGGATCGTCGGCGCGACCGCGATCGATTCCACATTGTTGACCGTGGTCGGACAGCCATAAAGGCCGACATTCGCTGGAAACGGCGGCTTGAGACGCGGCTGTCCCTTCTTCCCCTCGAGGCTTTCGAGAAGCGCCGTCTCCTCGCCGCAGATATAGGCGCCGGCGCCGTGATGGACGTAGAGATCGAAATCCCACCCCGATTGCGCCGCGTTCTTGCCGAGCAGCCCCGCATCATAGGCTTCGTCGATCGCCGCCTGGAGACACTCGCGCTCGCGAATGAACTCGCCGCGCACATAGATGTATCCAACATTGGCGCCCATCGCGAAACCGGCGATCAGGCATCCTTCGACGAGGTGGTGGGGATCATGGCGCATGATCTCCCGGTCCTTGCAGGTGCCCGGCTCGGACTCGTCGGCATTGACGACGAGATAGTGGGGCCGCCCGTCCGACTGCTTGGGCATGAACGACCATTTCAGGCCGGTCGGAAAGCCAGCGCCGCCACGCCCGCGCAAGCCCGACTTCTTCATCTCATCAAGGATGGCATCACGCCCGCGCGCGATGATGTCCTTGGTGCCGTCCCACGAACCACGCCTGCGCGCGCCGGCGAGCTTCCAGTCGTGAAGACCATAGAGATTGGTGAAAATGCGGTCCTTGTCGGAGAGCATCACTCGCCTCCCGAATAGAGAGAGGAATCCGTGAGTGTCAGCGGTCCGCCCACCGGCGCCGACTTCTGGCGATCGATCTGAGGGCCGGGCATCGGCTCCTGGCCGGCCTTGAAGGCTTTCAGCAATGCCTCGGTCCGCGGGCCGTCGAGATCCTCGTAGAAGTCCTTGTCGATCTGCACCATCGGGGCGTTGACGCACGCGCCGAGGCACTCCACCTCGACATAGCTGAACTGACCGTCGGCCGAGACCTGGCCTTCCTTCGTACCCATGACCTTCTGACAGGCCGCGACGACCTCCTCGGAGCCGCGCAGCCAGCACGGCGTCGTGGTGCACACCTGAACATGAGTGCGCCCCACCGGCGAAAGGTTGAACATCGTATAGAACGTCGCCACCTCGTATGCACGAATCTTCGGCATATCGAGCATCGCCGCAATTACCTCGCAGGCCACGCGCGGCAGCCAGCCGCCGCACTGCTCTTGCGCGCGCCACAGCAGAGGGATGATCGCGGATGCCTGACGGCCAGCCGGGAACTTCGCGATGGTCTTGTTCGCCCAGTCGAGATTCTCGGGCGTGAAGGCAAAGCTGTCGGGCTGGGTATCACCAAAGCGGCGTGTGCTCATCGATCAATTTCCCTCGCGCCGGCAGCCCGGTCGCGCGCGCTGGGCCAAATCGCCCGCCACCCCAGGACCGCGCCGGCGACAAAGCCCGCCGCGCCGCCCGCCATAGCAAAACCCATCGTGATGATCATCGCGTCGTCGTCGATGTCACCGTTGGCGTGGATCAGGCCAAACTGAAATCCCAAGTCACAGATCCCGAGGCCGAGCAGAACCCCGACCACCGCAGCACACAGGCCGAGTGCGATTGTGTAGAGCGGAACCAGAATCCATTCGCGCCACAGGGGTGTCATCACATCCGCCGTCACCGATCGATCTCCCCGAACACGATATCGAGGGAGCCGAGCACGGCGGAGACATCCGCCAGCATATGGCCGCGCGTCATGAAATCCATCGCCTGGAGATGCGGGAACCCGGGCGCGCGGATCTTGCAGCGATACGGCTTGTTGGTGCCGTCGGCAACCAGATACACGCCGAATTCGCCCTTCGGCGCCTCCACCGCGGCGTAGACCTCGCCCGCGGGGACGTGAAAACCTTCCGTGTACAGCTTGAAATGATGGATCAGCGCCTCCATCGAGCGCTTCATCTCGCCGCGCCGGGGCGGCACCACCTTGTTGTTGACCGCGCACACGGGGCCTTCAGGCATCTTCTCGATACACTGCTTCATGATCTTGATCGACTGGCGCATCTCTTCGACGCGGCACAGATACCGGTCATAACAGTCCCCGTTCTTGCCGACCGGAATATCAAAATCGAAATCCGAATAGGATTCGTAGGGCTGCGCGCGGCGCAGATCCCACGCCAGCCCCGAGCCGCGCACCATCACACCCGAAAAGCCCCATGCCATCGCGTCTTCCGCCGACACGATGCCGATGTCCACATTGCGTTGCTTGAAAATGCGATTGCCGGTCAGCAGACCTTCGATGTCGTCGAGGACCTTCGGCAGCTCTTCGCAGAATTTGTAAATGTCTTCCGCGAGGCCCGCCGGCATGTCGAGATGCACGCCGCCGACGCGAAAATAGGCCGCGTGCAGCCGTGCGCCGCACACGCGCTCGTAGAACACCATCAGCTTCTCGCGCTCTTCAAAGCCCCACAGCGGCGGCGTCAGCGCGCCGACATCCATCGCCTGCGTCGTGACGTTGAGGAGATGCGAAAGAATCCGGCCGATCTCGCAAAACAGCACGCGAATATATTGTCCGCGCTTTGGCACCTCGAGGCCCAGAAGCCTCTCCGCCGCCATGCAGAACGCATGCTCCTGATTCATCGGCGCGACATAGTCGAGCCGGTCGAAATACGGAATTGCCTGGAGGTACGTCTTGTACTCGATCAGCTTCTCGGTCCCGCGATGAAGCAGCCCGATATGCGGGTCGACACGCGTGACAATTTCGCCGTCAAGCTCGAGCACGAGGCGCAGCACACCATGAGCGGCCGGGTGCTGGGGCCCGAAGTTGATCGAAAAATTGCGGATATTCTGTTCGCTCATGGTGGGGACTATTTCTTCTCCGCGGCGGGCGGGGGCGCAGGCGCCTTCTCGTCGCCCGGGAGAATGTATTTTGCACCCTCCCACGGACTGAGAAAGTCGAAACGCCGAAATTCCTGAGTGAGACTGACCGGCTCATAGACGACGCGCTTTTCAAGATCGTCCCAGCGTACTTCGACATAGCCGGTGAGCGGAAAGTCCTTGCGGAAGGGATAGCCGACAAAGCCGTAGTCGGTAAGCAGACGGCGCAGATCCGGATGATCGGAAAAAAAGATGCCGTAGAGATCGAAGGCCTCGCGCTCGAACCAATCGGCGGCGGGGAAGACATCGCGGATGGTGGGAACGGCGCCCGCCTCGTCGGTCTCGACCTTCACGCGGATGCGCTGGTTCTGGTGCATCGACAAGAGATGATAAACGACGTCGAAGCGGCGCTGACGTTCGGGATAGTCGACGCCGGCGATATCGATCAGCACGAGGAAGCGGCAAATCGGATCGTCGCGCAGAAACGTCATGACATCGACGATCCGTGTCGGTGTCACCTTGAGGGTCAACTCTCCGAACGCGACGCGCGCGTCTTCAAGGGCGTCGCCCAGATGCGCCGCGACATGATCGGCAAGATCGCTCAGGCTTTGCGTGTCCATGTCTTTCCGCCCCGCCGTTTCTAGCGCTCGATCGTGCCGGTCCGGCGAATTTTGCGCTGGAGCTGCAAGATTCCGTAGACCAGCGCCTCGGCCGTCGGCGGGCATCCCGGCACATAGATATCCACCGGAACGATGCGGTCGCAGCCGCGCACGACCGCGTATGAATAGTGATAGTAGCCGCCGCCATTGGCGCAGCTGCCCATCGAAATGACATAGCGCGGCTCGGGCATCTGGTCGTACACCTTGCGCAGCGCCGGCGCCATCTTGTTGGTCAGCGTCCCCGCGACGATCATCACGTCGGACTGGCGCGGGCTGGCGCGCGGCGCCACGCCGAAGCGCTCAAGATCGTAGCGCGGCATCGAGGAATGCATCATTTCGACCGCGCAGCAGGCGAGCCCGAACGTCATCCACATCAATGAGCCGGTGCGCGCCCATTTGACGAGATCCTCCGCCGAGGTCAGCAAAAACCCCTTGTCGCCAAGCTCGTCCTCGACCGACTTGAGGAACGGGTCAGCAGGCGCCGGAGCGGGTGCGGGAGCGCTTATTCCCATTCCAGCGCCCCTTTCTTCCATTCGTAAATGAACCCGACCGTCAGCACGCCGAGGAACACCATCATCGACCAGAAGCCAACCAGCCCGATCTGCCCCAAGGTCACCGCCCAAGGGAACAGAAACGCGACTTCGAGATCGAAGATGATGAAGAGGATTGCGACGAGATAAAACCGCACGTCGAATTTCATGCGCGCGTCGTCAAACGCATTGAAACCGCACTCATAGGCCGACAGCTTTTCCACATCCGGCTTTTGGGGCGCGATGACCAGCGCCGCCACCACAAGGGCAAGCCCGAGGACCGCCGCAAGCCCCATAAAAATGACAATCGGCAAATATTCCGAAAGCAAGATGTTCATGGCCAACTACCGGTTGCGACTTGTCCCGCCAGCCTGCGCCCCGATGGCAGGCGGGAATTCGCGACGCGCCAGGACAGCGCGAATCAGAGTTAAAACTTCGCAGTCGCAGTATATCTTCGCGCAATCGGACTGCAACAGGACTTTGGCCAAAGAACGGCCCTAAAGTGTGGTATTTCAACAGCTTTTGTAAAATCATCGCAGCTCGCCGCGAGACACGGAATCGCAGGGGCGGTTTTGGGATCGCACCCTCATCCGAGCCGCGCCGTGCCCCACGTCACGAGCACGACCAACGCGCAAATCAAGAGTGCGAGCATTTCACCGCGACCGCCCAGCCTGGACGATAAATGGCGAGAGTGACGGGACTTGAACCCGCGACCTTCGGCGTGACAGGCCGACGCTCTAACCAACTGAGCTACACCCCCGCATCCGTTGGGGGCACAGGCCCCGCGTCCGAAAGCGAGCGCGTCATGTAAGACACGCCCCCAGGCAAGTCAAGGACAACCATGCGCCCGGCACAGGCCGCGCTAGACGGCCTCGCCCCGCAGTTCCCTTGCCATATAGTCCGCGGACGCGCGTGCAGCCGGTGCCGCCGCACGGCCCGGCGGAAAAACGGCGTGGAGTTCAACATTGGGCATCTCCCAATTTGCCAGCACATGCACCAGCGCGCCTGCGGCGAGCTCCGCGCGACATCCCCAGAATGACGTGGCGGTGATGCCCATTCCCTCGACCGCTGCCGCGATCGCGCCATGGTTGGCTGTCACAGCGACACGGCCCTCGACCCGGACGGACACATTACGTTCCCCCGTCTTGAAGACGAGGACGCTGGCTCCGCCCGGACCCAGAATGACGGAGTGCCCCGCCAGATCGGCCGGCGATTCGGGCGCGCCCGCGCGCGCGATGTAGGCGGGAGACGCCACCAGCAGACGCGGCGCCTCGCTCAGTTTACGTGCCCGCGCGCGCGAGTCCGTCAATGCACCCAACCGCAGCGCGATGTCGACACCCTCCACAATCAGATCCTGCCGCGCATCGGAGATGGTCACTTCGACCCGCAACCCGGGATGGCGCGCAAGAAACGCCGGCAACCGCGGGATCACCTCACGCACGCTCAAGCTCGACCCCGCCCCCACCCTGAGCGTTCCGCGCAGCTCGCCTGTGCCGCGCGCCGCGTGGTCGGCCTCGCTGAGCGCCGCCAGGATTTCTTCGATGCGCGCGAGATAATCGCTGCCTGTCTCCGTCAGCGTCACCGCGCGTGTGGTGCGAAACAGCAGCGTGGCGCCGACATCCTCCTCAAGCCGCGCAACGATCCGCGAGACCGAGGGCTGCGACATGCCCAGCTCGCGTGCGGCCCGGGAAAAGCTCCCCAGACGCGCAACACGCCGAAACACTTCAAGGGCGGCCAACCGGTCATTCATTTGCGGGGAAAATATATATTACTCGAACTGAGTGTCTACCGACGCGCGCGCAAATAGACGACGCTGGGTGAGCTGCTAATGTCCATCGACCCACAGGAGAACCCCATGTCACTTCAGGACCAGCTCAACGCCTTTAAAGCCGACTTCGAAGGCAAAAAGGCGCCCCAGAATGTCGTCGAGATCATGCACCGGGCCACCGCCGAACTGATCGCCTCGGGGCAGGCCGACCGGGCCCTGAAGGCCGGCGACAAGGCCCCCTCGATCGTGCTGCCCGATGCCGATGGGAACACCGTGCGCTCGGCCGACTTGCTGGCGCGCGGCCCGCTGGTCGTGACGTTCTATCGCGGCGTGTGGTGCCCTTACTGCAACATGGACCTTCAGGCGATCGAGAGCACCGCGGGGCAGATCCAGGCCAACGGCGCGTCGCTGATCGCAATCTCTCCCCAATCGGGTGCCAACAGCCACAAGACTCAGGGCACGCTCGGGCTGAGCTTTCCGATCCTGAGCGATCTGGGCAACAGCGTCGCGCAGTCGTTCGGCCTGCGCTTCCGCCTGCCGGACGATCTGATTGCCGTCTACAAGGGATTTGGCATCGACCTTCCCGGCGTCAATGGCGAACCGAGCTGGACGCTGCCGATGCCCGCCCGCTACGTCATCGATACCAAGGGCGTCATCGCGTATGCGGAGATCAATCCTGATTACACGCGCCGCCCCGACCCGAGCGAGCTGCTGCCCACGCTCGCGCGCCTGAAGAGCGGAAAGCCGGCGTAACACCGGCGGCACGCGAATGGGTGCTGGTGGGCGATGACGGGCTCGAACCGCCGACCCTCTCGGTGTAAACGAGATGCTCTACCACTGAGCTAATCGCCCGCGCACCAGCCTGCCTGTGAGCTAGGATAAAGCAAAACCGCGCGCAACAGCACGCGGTTTTGGTGTCTGAAAGCTGCGGCCGCGCCGCAGCGCAGGCCACTTAGTTCACAGAGTCCTTCAATCCCTTGCCGGCCTTGAACTTCGGCTGCTTGGAGGCGGGGATCACGATCTTCTCGCCGGTGCGCGGATTGCGGCCCTCGCTTGCCGCACGTGACGAGACCGCGAACGTGCCGAAGCCCACGAGACGGACTTCATCACCCGCTTTGAGGGCCTCCGTGATGGATTCAAGCGCCGCATCGATGACCTTGGTGGCATCTGCCCGGCTGAGTTCGGTGCGATCGGCTACTTGTGCGATGAGATCATTTTTATTCACAGTTCGCCCCTTCGTTTTTTAAGGAATGAATTTTGAGGTTTTTGCGACGCGCACGTCGGAAAGGAATCGGATACTAGCGAGCCAAGCCGTTTCGCGCAAAAGAAAAAGCCGCAGAAATCTGCGATTTTTTCCCAAATCGCCCTTCGGGAACGAAAAAGGGCGGGTCAGACGACCCGCCCTTGTCACAATTTTGATGTGGTGGTCAGTGTGCGACCACGCCGTCCTGTTCGACCTTGTCGTCGGGCTTGGAGCTCTTGGCAAGCTCCGCGCTCTCATCCCACTCGATCGCGACCAGCGGCCGCACCAGCGCGTGCTTGAGGACCTCGTCCACCGTCTTCACCGGAATGATCGTCATCGCGGATTTCACATTCTCAGGAATGTCCGCGAGGTCCTTCTCATTCTCGTCGGGGATCAGAACGGTCTTGATCCCGGCCCGCAAGGCCGCGAGCAGCTTCTCCTTCAAGCCGCCGATCGGCAGCACCCGCCCCCGCAGCGTGACCTCGCCGGTCATCGCCACCTCGCGGCGCACCGCGATGCCGGTCAGCACCGACACGATCGAGGTCACCATCGCCACACCGGCCGACGGGCCGTCCTTGGGCGTCGCGCCCTCGGGCACGTGCACGTGGATGTCCTTCTTGTCGAAGGCCGGCGGCTCGATGCCGAAGGAAATCGCCCGGGCGCGCACGTAGGATCGCGCCGCGTCGATCGACTCGCGCATCACGTCGCCGAGCTTGCCAGTGGTCATCATCCGGCCCTTGCCGGGCAGCATGACGGCCTCGATGGCGAGAATTTCACCACCGACCTCGGTCCACGCCAACCCGGTCACGACACCGATCTGGTCCTCGCCCTCCGCTTCACCAAAGCGATGCCGGCGCACGCCCGCGTAGTTGCCCAGGTTGTCGACGGTGATCGTCACCGTGTCGAGCTTCTTGGACAGGATCTCGCGAACCGCCTTGCGCGCAAGGTTGGCCAGCTCACGTTCGAGCGAGCGCACGCCCGCTTCGCGCGTGTAGTAGCGGATGAGATCGAGAATCGCCGCGTCGGTGATCGCGAACTCGCCCTTCTTCAGGCCGTGCGCCTCGATCTGCTTGTCGATCAGATGCCGCTTCGCGATTTCGACCTTCTCGTCCTCCGTGTACCCCGCAATCCGGATGATCTCCATACGGTCCATCAGCGGCTGGGGCATGCGCAGAGAATTCGCCGTCGTGATGAACATCACGTCGGACAGATCGTAATCGACCTCCAGGTAGTGATCGCTGAACGTCGAGTTCTGCTCGGGGTCCAGAACCTCAAGCAACGCCGAAGACGGATCGCCGCGGAAGTCGGCACCCAGCTTGTCGATCTCGTCGAGCAGGAACAAGGGATTGGAGTGCTTCGCCTTCTTCATGCCCTGGATCACCTTGCCCGGCATGGAGCCGATATAGGTGCGCCGGTGGCCACGGATCTCCGCCTCGTCACGCACGCCGCCCAGCGACATGCGGATGAACTCGCGGCCCGTGCAGCGTGCGATCGACTTGCCGAGCGAGGTCTTGCCGACGCCCGGAGGCCCGACCAGACACAAGATCGGTCCACGGATCTTGTTGGCGCGTTGCTGGACCGCGAGATATTCGAGGATACGCTCCTTGACCTTCTCAAGCCCGAAATGATCCTCGTTCAGGATCGCCTCGGCGGCGGCCAGGTCCTTTTTCACGCGACTGCGCTTCGACCACGGGATCGACAGCAGCCAGTCGAGATAGTTGCGCACGACGGTGGCTTCCGCCGACATCGGGCTCATCTGACGCAGCTTCTTGAGCTCCGCGTTCGCCTTGTCGCGCGCATCTTTCGACAGCTTGGTCTTCTTGATGCGCTCTTCGATCTCGGCCAGTTCGTCGCGGCCTTCCTCGCCCTCGCCCAGCTCTTTCTGAATCGCCTTGAGCTGTTCGTTGAGGTAGTACTCGCGCTGAGTCTTCTCCATCTGGCGCTTGACGCGGCTGCGGATCTTCTTTTCCACATGCAGAACGCTGATCTCGCCTTCCATCAGCGAGAACACGCGCTCCAGCCGCGCGCCGACGTTTGCCGTTTCGAGCAGCTGCTGCTTTTCGGGAATCTTGATCGACAGATGCGACGCGACGGTGTCCGCGAGCTTGGACGCGTCCTCGATCTGATTGATCGACACGACCACCTCGGGCGGAACCTTCTTGTTGAGCTTCACATACTGCTCGAACTGCGACACCACCGAGCGCGACAGGGCCTCCGCCTCATGGCCTTCGCCCACGTCGTCGTCGAGGATCTCCACCCGCGCCTGGAAGAAGTCCTTGTTGTCGGTGAATTCGACCACGCGCGCACGCGCCGTCCCCTCGACCAGAACCTTCACGGTCTGATCAGGCAGCTTGAGCAGCTGGAGAACCGACGCCAGCGTTCCGACGGTGTAAATTTCGTCTGATGCCGGATTGTCGTCGGCGGCGTTCTTCTGCGTGACGAGCAGGATCTGCTTGTTGTCCCCCATCACGTCCTCAAGCGCGCGCACCGATTTTTCACGGCCCACGAACAGCGGCACGATCATATGGGGGAAGACGACGATGTCCCGCAGCGGCAGAACCGGGAAAACGCGCTGGGTAGTCGCGCCGCCCGTCGGTTCCACATTGTCTGGAGTTTGTTCATCCATTGCCGGTTTCTTTCCATTCGGCCGGGTTCGCCGTCCAAGGTGACCACTGTTTGAGGGCGGTCAAAGAGGCAGACGGACCACGGCGGCTAGGTTAACGATCCCGTCATAGGTGGAGCGGGAGAGGCCCCGCTTCAAGGACCGGCCGACGGGATCGGCCCTCACCCCGTCGTCAAGGGGGTGAGGTATGGGGTCAAGATGCCGTCGACTCGACGTCGCGCCGGCTCTCCGAATAGATGTAGAGCGGTCGCGCACGGCCCTCGACGACTTCGGCGTTGATGACCACCTCCTCGACGCCGTGAAGCGCCGGCAGTTCGAACATCGTATCGAGCAGAATGCCCTCCATGATCGACCGCAAGCCGCGTGCGCCGGTTTTGCGCAGAATCGCGCGGCGGGCAACACTTCTCATCGCATCGTCCGAAAACGAGAGATTGACGTCTTCCATCTCGAACAGCCGCTGATACTGCTTCACCAGCGCGTTTTTCGGCTTGGTCAGAATTTCGACCAGCGCGCGCTCGTCAAGGTCTTCCAGCGTTGCGAGAACCGGCAGACGGCCGACGAATTCCGGAATCAGGCCGAATTTGAGCAGATCCTCGGGCTCGATCGACTTGAGCACTTCGCCGGTCGAGCGGTCGTCCACTGCGCGCACATCCGCGCCAAAACCGATCGAGGTGCCCCGTCCGCGCGAGGAGATGATCTTTTCGAGCCCTGCGAAAGCGCCGCCGCAGATGAACAGGATGTTCGTCGTATCGACCTGCAGGAATTCCTGCTGGGGATGCTTGCGCCCGCCCTGTGGAGGCACCGAGGCGACCGTGCCTTCCATGATCTTCAGCAGCGCCTGCTGGACGCCCTCGCCCGACACGTCGCGGGTGATCGAGGGGTTGTCCGACTTGCGCGAAATCTTGTCGACCTCGTCGATATAGACGATGCCGCGCTGGGCGCGCTCAACATTGTAGTCGGCGGCCTGAAGCAGCTTCAGAATAATGTTCTCGACATCCTCGCCGACATAGCCCGCTTCCGTCAGCGTCGTCGCATCCGCCATCGTGAAGGGCACATCGAGAATGCGTGCCAGCGTCTGCGCGAGCAGCGTCTTGCCGCAGCCGGTCGGGCCGATCAGCAGAATGTTCGACTTCGCCAGCTCGACATCACCGTTCTTGCCGGCGTGATTGAGGCGCTTGTAGTGATTGTGAACCGCAACGGAGAGCACTTTCTTTGCGTGCTCCTGGCCGACGACATAGTCGTCGAGCACGCGGCGGATTTCCTGCGGCGTCGGCACGCCGTCGCGCGACTTCACGAGCGAGGACTTGTTCTCCTCGCGGATGATGTCCATGCACAGCTCGACGCACTCGTCACAGATGAAGACTGTGGGGCCCGCGATCAGCTTACGCACTTCATGCTGGCTTTTGCCGCAGAATGAACAATAGAGCGTGTTCTTTGAATCGCTGCCGCTAACCTTGCTCATACGCTCTCCTAGGCTTTTGCGCCTTCAATATCCCGCTACGGCTGCACTGACCGTTCCGGGCCTCGATTCCGTCCACACCCCGATTCAACTCCAGCTGTCAGCTTTCCAGGCCCTCCAACCGACGTTTCAACCGACGCACCGACCATTCGACCACGATAGGGCCACCTCGATCAACATTCCATGAACGGGGTGCCTGGTCAGGCCGCCACCGCCCCTTCAGGCGTCGCACGGGACGCAACCACCTGATCCAGCAGGCCGAATTTCTGGGCCTCCTCCGCGGTCATGTAGGTGTCGCGATCCAGCGCCCCCTCGACCACGGAGACATCCTGCCCCGTGTGCTTGGCATATATTCGGTTGAGTCGGTCCTTCAGTGCCAAAATATCCGCCGCATGCCGCTCAATATCGACCGCCTGCCCCTTGAAGGACGCCGACGGCTGGTGAACCATCACTCTGGCATTTGGCAAAGCAAATCTCATGCCCTTCTCGCCCGCGGTGAGCAGCAACGAGCCCATCGAAGCGGCCTGGCCGATGCACAGGGTCGAAATCGCGGGGCGCACATACTGCATGGTATCGTAAATCGCGAGGCCGGCCGTCACCAGGCCGCCCGGCGAGTTGATGTACATCGAGATCTCTTTCTTGGGGTTTTCGGCCTCAAGAAACAGCAGCTGGGCGGTCGCAAGCGAAGCGACCATATCGTTAATGGGCCCGGTGATAAAAACGATGCGCTCTTTCAACAAACGCGAGTAGATGTCATAGGCCCGCTCGCCGCGGTTGGTCTGCTCCACGACCATCGGGACCAGCGTACTCATATAAGCGTCTTGGGGGTCAAACATCAGGGCCTCTTCTTGATCCTCGCCGGCGGGTACGCATCCGGGCCGATTCGTCGTCCCAGGTGCAAATCTTATGCTAGGTCGATGCGCAGGCTCAATGCCAAGCGGCTGCGCTGCCTTGTCCTGCTATATATAGGACACTTGGCGTAAATCAGCCATGAAGGACAGGCCGCGACCGTCCTGCTCTCGCAAACTTGATGAGCGGACCCCAAACCGACCCGCCAAAAAGGTAAACGCGCCTAGGCGCCCGCGGCGTCATCCGCTTCGGGCTTGGCCTTCTTGGCCCTCGGCTTGCGCTTGGGCTTTTCGGCCGCCGCGGCGTCCGCCCCATGGTCATGATCGCAATCGGGACCATGGACATGGCCGCCATGGTCATGGTCATGGTCATGATCGTGATGATGGGCGTGGCCGCCGAACTCGGTCGAGGGCTCGCGCATCAGCTCCTCAACGCTCACCGTCTTGTCGGTCACGTTTGCCAGCTCGATCAGGAAATCGACCACCTTGTCTTCGAGCAGGGGGGCACGCAGCTGAGCGAGCGCCTGAGGGTTTTTCTGGAAATACTCGTAAACCTGCCGCTCCTGGCCAGGATACTGGCGGGCCTGTTCCGCGATCGCACGGCCAAGCTCTTCCTGGCCCAGAATGATCTTGTTCTCGCGGCCGATCTCGGCCAGCACCAGACCGAGCCGCACGCGGCGTTCGGCGATCTTGCGATATTCGACGCGCAGGTCTTCCTGGCTGCGGCCCTCGTCCTCGGGGGAAGGATGCCCATGCTCGTGGGCATGCTCGACCTCGTGCCAGATGCCCTCGAACTCGGCATCGACCAGACCGGTCGGCAAGGCGAAGGTGTGGCCCTCGTCGAGGATATCAAGAAGCGCCCGCTTCATCTTGGTGCGGCTTGCTTTTTTGTACTCGGCACCGGCCTGCTCGCGCAGCGCGTCCTTGAGCTTGTCCAGGCTGTCGATGCCGAACCGCTTGGCGAACTCGTCATCGAGCGCGACATCGCGCGCCAGCAGGACGTCGCGCACGGTCACATCGAACGTGGCGTCCTTGCCTTTGAGCATGTCGGATTGATAATCGTCGGGAAACGACAGCTTGACGACCGGGGTATCGCCCGCCTTGACGCCGATCAGCTGGTCCTCGAAGCCCGGGATGAACTGACCCGAGCCTAGCACGAGACGCACGTCCTCGCCCTTGCCGCCCTCGAAAGGCTCATCGCCAAGCTTGCCTACGAAATCGATGGTCACCGCATCGCCGGATTCGGCAATCGCGCCCTCGCCCTTGGGTTCGTATGATTTCTGCTGGTCGGCCAGGCGCTTGAGCGCCGTCATCACGGTCTCGTCCTCGACCTCGGCCATCGGCCGTTCCAGGGTGACGCCCTTGAGGTCCATGATCTGGATTTCCGGCAGCAGCTCGACCGCAACGGTAAACGCCAGGTCGCTTTCCCCTTCGATCACGCGGTCGATCTCGCCCTCAAGCTCGATCGCGGGCTGAAGCGCCGGACGCAGCTCGCGCTCGCTCAGCGCGGTTTGCGCGGCGTTCGTGACCGCCGTCTGCACGAGTTCACCCATGATCGACTTGCCATAGGTCTTCTTGAGAAACGAAGCCGGCACCTTGCCCGGACGGAACCCCTTGATGTGGGCCTGAGGCTTCATCGCCTCGATCCGGGTCTCGAGTTGCTCGTTGAGGTCTCCCGCCGCGATGACAATCCGGAATTCGCGCTTGAGACCTTCTGAATGGGTTTCGGTAACTTGCATGGCTCGTGCTCTTGACTTGATGAGGCCGCCCGCGCGGGCGCCCGATGTGACCTTGGACGTGACCTTACGTATGGGTGAATCTGGTGCGGGCGGAGGGACTTGAACCCCCACGACTTGCGTCACCAGAACCTAAATCTGGCGTGTCTACCAGTTCCACCACGCCCGCGCCGAACTGCGCTCCAGGACTGTCAAAACGTGTTTCGGGGCGATTCAGGCCGTCCTCTATATCAGAGGGGACAGGGCGGGGCCAGCCTCGGGAAAGAGTCTTTGCAGTACGCTGGGAAGAATTTCGCTCAAGTCTTCGGCAATCATCCCCAGGCCGAGCTGGCCGGCCGCCTCCCCGTGAAGCCACATCCCCGCGCATGCGGCATCGAACGGATTCATTCCTTGCGCCATCAGCCCGGCCACGATGCCGGCCAGGACATCGCCCGAGCCTGCCGTGGCGAGCCAGGGCGGAGCGTTCGAATTGACCACGGCCTTCCCGCACGGCGCCGCGGCCACGCTGTCGGCGCCCTTGAGCAGAACGACTGCCCCGGAGCGTGCCGCTGCCGCCCGCGCCCGGGTGAGGCGGTCGCCCTTGAGATCGGGAAACAGCCGCGCGAACTCGCCGTCATGCGGTGTGAGCACGGCGTGCGCATATCCAAAGAGCGTATCGAGCGCCTGCGCACAGCTTGAAATCGCGTCCGCATCCACAACCAGGGCGAGATTTTCCGCACGAGCGGCGACGACCATCGCGCGGGTCGCCTCGCCCACGCCCTGGCCCGGACCCAGGACAGCAACGTTGACCTTTTTGCGCCGGAAATACGCCACTGCGTCACCGGGTGCGTCGCACTGCGCCACCATGAGCGCCGTTGTGTGCGCCGCGAGGACGGGGCACGTCGCCCGCTCCGCCACAAGCGTCACCAGACCGGCTCCCGTTCTGAGCGCCGCACGAGCGGCAAGCCGCGCGGCGCCGGTCGTCAGCGGTCCGCCCGCCACGACCGCGACGTGACCGCGCGCGTATTTGTGACCTCCAGCGTGGGGAATCGGATAGCGCTCCCTCCACAGCGAAGGTCCGTTTTCGAACGCAGAAGGTTGAATTTGCTCAAGAACTTGCGCGGTGATACCGATGTCGCGCACGAGCACCTCGCCGCACTGCCCACGCCCGGGATAGAGGACATGGCCCGGCTTTTTGCGGAAGAACGTGACCGTGCAATCAGCCTGGATCGCGGTCCCGCGCGTCGCGCCGGTGTTCCCGTCGACGCCGGTCGGAACATCGACCGCCACCACGGCGGCCCCGGAGGCATTCACACGTGCCACCGCGTCCGCCACATTGCCTTCCAGATCACGTGAAAGGCCGGCACCGAAGATCGCATCGACGACGCAAGTCGACGCCGTAACAGCCTGATCAAGCTTGGTTTTTACCGGGCCCCTCCAGCGCTGCGCGGCCATCGCCGCATCGCCCTTGAGATCCCCCGGCGAGCCGAACAGCACGACCTCGACGTCACGCCCCGCCGCACTCAAAAGCCGGGCTGCGATGAAGCCGTCGCCCCCGTTGTTGCCCGGCCCGCACAGCACGAGGATCGGCCCTTCGGAGCGTAATTGCGCAACCGCATCCGCGACCGCCCGACCGGCATTTTCCATCAGGACGATCCCCGCGACCCCGCTCGCGATCGCCATCCGATCGGCCTCGCCCATTTCGGCGACGGACAGAAGCGCGCGTGGCGTGCCCGTTGGCATCGATCTAGTGGGCTTTTGCGGGCTGGGGCTCGGTTTCAAGCCACTCGGTCCGCTTGCGCACCGCCCGCTCGGCCTGCCGCAATGGGGGAAACACCTGCCCGCGCATGGCTTCCGCCTCTTCCCATAACCGGGCCGCCTCAACGCTCAAGGTCGGCATCCGGGGATCCACCTCGTTCGCACGCAGAGACCTGTCGCGAAACGCCGTCATCGCGGCGGCATCGAGCCCGGTGACACCGGCCAGAGCGTCGATCCAGCCATTTTCCGCCGGGTCCTGCATGTCCTCGTAAGCGACCACGCAGCCGCCGAAAATCCGCACCGCCGCAAGGCCGTTGCGCAGTACCTGGATATAGTTCGCGGTCAAATAATCGGCCGTCTCGTACTTCGAACGCACAAGCTGGCTGGCGATCTGGGTCTCAAGACGGCGGTAATTGAGGATCACGCGCGGCTGAAACCCCAGATACACCGCCGGCTGGACGGTAAGCACGCTGCCCTTGATGTACTTCGCCTGATTGAGCGCCCGCCTCACCGCCTCCCAGCCGCGCTTTTGATAGATGCGCCAGATCGCGAGAGTGAGGAAATTTCCCGGCACGGTCGGGCACATCCGGTTGGCTTCGGCAAGGAGCGCTCCGGCCTTCCTGACATCATCCAACTCCAGGTCGCCCGTGTTGGGATCCCAGTCGTCCGGCACGCTCATCCCGAAATCCGCGCCGCCGGCCGCGAGCGTTGCCGCGAGAAACGTCGAGCCGGTCCTCCCGGTCGTCACCACGAAATAGCGTGTCTTGTCATCCATTGCGGTTGTTCCCTGCCCCTCATCCGGGGCGATGCTGAACATAAGCCGCGAGCCGCGCAAGGGCTTCAGCGAGCACCTCGTCGCGTTTGCAGAAGCAAAAGCGGATATAGGGGCCGCAGTCCGCGTCTCCGTAAAATGCGCTGAGCGGAATCGCCGCGACCCTCGCGTCGCGCGTGAGCGTCATACACACCTCATCGGCCGGGCCCGTCAACGCGAGCCCCGAATAATCGCAGGACAGAAAGTAGGTCCCCTCGGAGGGCAGAACGCGGAAGCCGATCCGCGCGAGCCCCGCCGCCAGAAAGTCGCGCTTACGCTCAAGCTCCGCGCGCAGCTGCTCAAAGTACGAGGCGGGCGAATCCAGTGCTTCCGCGACCGCGATCTGAAGCGCCGGCGAAGTCGTGAACGTATTGAACTGATGGGCCCGCGCGACCGCGTCGATGACCTCGGCCGCCCCGCTGAGATAGCCGATTTTCCACCCCGTGAGCGCAAAGGTCTTGCCCGCGGATCCGATCTTGAGCGCGCGGTCGGCCAGTCCCGGCCAGCTCAGCAGCGGGCGATGCCGCCGTCCGTCGAACGTCAGGTGCTCGTAGACTTCGTCGCCCACGACGTAGGCGCCATGCGCCGCGCACAGTCCGGCGATCAACTCCAGCTCGCCGTCGCTGAAGACTTTCCCGCACGGGTTCATCGGCGTGTTGACGACGATCAGCTTGGTCTTCGGGCCGAATGCGGCTTCCAGCGCGGCCCGCGGCAAGGCCCAGCCGGGGGGTTCGAGACGGACCGATACCGCCTTTGCTCCCGCCCGCTCGATCATCGGACGATACGAATCGTAGACCGGCTCGAACACGATCGCCTCGTCGCCGGGGTCGAGAAGAGCCAAAAACGCATCGGTGAGTGCCTCTGTCGCACCCGACGTGACAAGGACCTGCGTCGCGGGATCGAGATCGAGGCCGTAAAAGCGCTTGTCGTGACGCGCGACCGCCTCCCGCAGGACGCCCAGCCCGCGCATCGGCGGATACTGGTTCGGTCCCTCGATCAGCGCCCGCGCCGCGCGCTCGCGGATCGCGAGCGGCCCGTCATCGTCCGGAAAACCCTGACCCAGGTTGATCGCCTCGTGGTCCTGGGCCAGCGCCGACATCACGGTAAATATTGTCGTTCCCTGCCCCGCGAACACCGCGCTGGGCGCCTTCGTCGGCCTTGATCCGGGCATGTGCGCGACCGCGTCCCCTTTCGTTGCTCGCGGCAGCGTCGCATCCCGCCGCGCGCCGTTCAACACTGCTCGCTGCCCAAAAATTAGACGTTATGCACGTCGTTTCACCATTTTGCCGGCTCCCCGACCGCCTCGCGTCGAAGATTTCATCAGAAACGCATTGATTTAGGGGATTGGGCGGGGAACAAATGCAGCGTCTTACCTGTGGCACAGGCCATGCTTATTCAGCGCGATAGGGGAATGTTCCCCTACGTCTGGACAACCGCAAACGGATGGTTCGATGAAGAAAATCGAGGCGATCATCAAGCCGTTCAAGCTTGATGAGGTCAAAGAAGCTCTTCAGGAGGTGGGGCTACAGGGGATCACCGTCACCGAAGCAAAAGGCTTCGGCCGTCAAAAGGGACACACCGAACTCTATCGAGGGGCCGAGTACGTTGTGGACTTTCTGCCGAAGGTGAAAATCGAGGTCGTTCTCCTCGATGAGATGCTGGACCGCGCGATCGAGGCAATCCTGAGTGCCGCGAAAACGGGCCGCATCGGGGACGGCAAAATATTCATCAGTCCCGTTGAAGACGCTATTCGAATTCGTACGGGGGAATCAGGTCGCGACGCGATCTAAGCAGTTCATCAGCCGGGCTCGGCACCTCAGATAGAGCCCGTTCATTGCAAACGACGAGAGGACAGGACGAAGGCCATGGCCGACGTAAAATCAGTGTTGAGCTTCATCAAGGAAAAAGACGTTAAGTACGTCGATCTGCGCTTCACCGACCCGCGCGGTAAGTGGCAACATGTGACCTTCGACATCCGGATGGTCGACGAAGGATTCTTTACCGACGGCCAGATGTTCGACGGATCGTCGATCGCCGGCTGGAAGGCAATCAACGAGTCGGACATGCTTCTCATGCCCGACATCAAGACGGCGATTATCGACCCGTTTTTCGCGCAGACCACGCTGGCCGTGTTCTGCGACGTCCTCGAGCCGCTGACGGCGACGCCGTATAATCGCGATCCGCGCACGACCGCGAAGAAGGCCGAAGCATACGTGAAATCGTCGGGCATCGGCGACACCGTGTTTTTCGGTCCGGAAGCGGAATTCTTCGTGTTCGACGACGTCCGGTTCGGTGTCGACATGAACAAGGTGTTCTACCAGTTCGATTCGATCGAAGGCCCCTATAACTCGGGCACGGAATACGAGATGGGCAATCTCGGCCACCGTCCCAAGGTCAAGGGCGGCTATTTCCCGGTTCCGCCGGTCGACTCCGCCCAGGACCTGCGCGGCGAGATGCTCGCCGTCATGGCCGAAATGGGCCTCGACGTCGAAAAACACCATCATGAAGTCGCGTCGTCCCAGCACGAACTCGGCATGAAGTTCGGTCCCATGACGGTCATGGCCGACCAGATGCAGATCTACAAATACGTTGTGCATCAGGTGGCCGCCGCTTACGGCAAGACCGCGACCTTCATGCCCAAGCCAATGTATGGCGACAACGGGTCTGGCATGCATTGCCATCAGTCGATCTGGAAAGGTGGAAAGCCGCTGTTCGCAGGGTCGGGTTACGCCGACCTTTCGGAGCTGGCGCTCTACTACATCGGCGGCATCATCAAGCACGCCAAGGCGCTCAATGCGTTCACCAACCCGTCGACCAACAGCTACAAGCGCCTGATCCCGGGATTTGAAGCGCCAGTGCTGCTGGCCTACTCCGCGCGCAACCGCTCCGCCTCGTGCCGCATTCCGTTCGGCACCGGCCCCAAGGCGAAGCGCGTCGAAGTGCGCTTCCCCGATCCGATGGCCAACCCCTACCTCGCATTCTCCGCGATGTTGATGGCGGGCCTCGACGGCATCGAGAACAAGATCCATCCGGGCGAGCCGATGGACAAGGATCTCTATCATCTGCCGCCGGAAGAGCTGAAGAACGTGCCGCAGGTGTGCGGATCGCTGCGCGAAGCGATCACCAGCCTCGACGCGGACCGCGCATTCCTGACCAAGGGCGACGTGTTCGACAACGATCAGATCGATGCCTACATCGATCTGAAGTGGGAAGAGGTCTATGCCTTCGAGCACAGCCCCCATCCGATCGAATACATGATGTACTACAGCTCGTAAGAGCGCCGGGTACGAACGTACAAGAGCCGGGGCCCGCTAAGGGCCCCGGTTTTTTTATGGCTTGATGTCCTGCATCTTGGGTCCGCGCGAAAGCGCGAAGAACACCGAGGCGAGGAGTGTCGCGCCGATCGATCCGGCGAGGACGCCGATGCGCGCTTCCGCCTGCGCGAGCGGCTCGGTGTGAAATGCAAGCGCGGCCAGGAACAGGCTCATCGTGAACCCGATTCCGCACAGGCACGCGACCCCGATCATTTCCATCGGCGTCGCGCCGGTCGGCATCTTGGCGAATTTCATGCGCGTTACGAAAAAGCACGCAGCAAGCACGCCAGCGGGCTTTCCTAAAATCAGGCCGATCGCGATGCCGACCGGAACGTTCGAGACGATATCCTGCAGCGTGAGACCGCCGAGCGGCACGCCGGCAGCGACGAATGCAAAGACCGGCAGCACGAAATACGCCGAGATAGGATGGATCGCGTGTTCGAGCTGCGCGAGAACACTCGGGCGATCGCCGCTGCGTGGATGGAGCGGGACGGTGAAGGCCGCAGCAACACCCGCGACAGACGTGTGGACGCCCGATTTCAGCGCGAACAGCCACACCGCGATGGTGCCCACGACATAGAACCAGGTCGGCACGCTCCGCCAGCGCGCAAGAAGTGCCATCACCGCCAGAATCAGCGCGGTTGCCAGCAGCGGAACCCACGAGATGCCGTGCGAAAACACCAGCGCGATCAGAACCACCGCACCCAGATCGTCGACGATGGCGAGCGTGAGCAGAAAAATCCGCAGGGACGACGGAGCATTGCGCCCCATCACCGACAGCGCCGCCACCGCAAACGCGATATCGGTGGCGACGGGAATGGGCCAGCCACCGGAGTGGCCGCCGAAATTGATCGTAAAATATATCACGGCGGGAACGATCATGCCCCCCAACGCAGCGCTGATCGGTAACACGACGCTCGCCGGATCCGACAGTTCGCCCTGCACCAGCTCGCGCTTGAGTTCGAGGCCGACGACGAAAAAGAAAATCGTCATCAACCCGTCCTTGACCCAATCCTGGATCGACAGGTCGATCTCGAATTTGCCTGCGCCCGCGGTCAGCGCCAGTACGGCGTGGGATTCAAGAATCTCGTTGTAGGTCTTGCCCCATCCGCCATTCGCGACGATCAGCGCCGCCACCGCGCACGCCAGCAGGATGAAGCCGCCGGCTGCTTCGGTCCGAAGAAAAACCCGGATGGCGGTCGGAAGAGCTTTGAGAACGGAGGAGCCGCGCGGTTTCAAATCAAGACCTCAATATGGTTTCGCTTGGGGGACAGCGGGAAAGATGGTGGTGCGCCGCACTGTATTTCACATCTTGACGCCGCAAAATCTCAGTCCTATCGTTACATTTCACGCCACGAACGGAGGCTAAGACAATGACTCCTCCCGACCGGGTTTAATTCAGTTCCGATAATTTAGCCACAAGGCGGCCGCGCGGCGAGTATCGCCTCAGCAAGCCGCATGCTGAATACCGATTTAGCGAAGCAACGCTTCAAAACATGAGCCCGGACCGCATGACCGAGGTCAGCGTCCGGGCCGCTTCATTCACATACGATTGCACGGGCAGATCGAACGGCCTCAGCCGCCCATCACGACGCGCTCGTTCGCACCGTCGATCGCGACAACGCGCAAGCCGAGCACCTGCATTTTGGAGAGCGCCTGCTGCAACTCGCCCATGTGAGCGGATTTCATGTGCGCGTCGAGCTCACCCGGCGAAGCCCACTTTTCGGCAATCCGGAACAGGCCCGGCTCGATCGTGTCTTCGCCGAACGTGTAGGAGAGACAGCCGGCCTCCTCGCGCGTGGCACGGATCATCTTCTCGGCGGCCGCCTTGAATGCCGCAACGTCTTTTTTGTCCACCTTGAGGTCGCCTAACAGGATAATCATACAGTCCTCCTCCGGGGCTGAGTCGCCCGCATTCTGAGTGCGATGCCCCGGCCGCAGCCGGGATCGGAAGACAATCTTGTATGATACTTGCGAATCGGAAATCTACCCTCTTTCTGCGCTCTCAAGGATGTGACGATGACGGCACGTGCCGATCTGTTTGATGCGGGCAGCGACAAGGCTGCGCAAAGCTATACGGCCAAGGACATCGAGGTCCTGGAGGGTCTTGAGCCCGTGCGGCGGCGTCCGGGGATGTATATCGGGGGGACCGACGAGCGTGCACTGCACCATCTTGCCGCCGAAGTGCTCGACAATGCGATGGACGAAGCGGTGGCGGGTTATGCCACGCGCATCGAGGTGACGCTCGCCGCGGACGGCTCGCTTGCGATCGACGACAACGGACGCGGCATTCCGGTCGACCCTCACCCCAAGTTCAAGAACAAATCGGCGCTGGAGGTGATCCTCACGACGCTTCATTCGGGCGGAAAATTCTCCAACAAGGCTTATCAGACCTCCGGCGGCCTGCACGGCGTCGGCATTTCGGTGGTCAACGCACTCTCGGAATGGCTGGAGATCGAGGTTGCGCGTGACCGCAAGCTCTACGTCCAGCGCTACGCGCGCGGGCACGCAACCACCAAGCTCGCCGACAAGGGCGCGGTGCAGAATCGGCGCGGGACGAAAATCTCATTTCTTCCGGACCCGGACATTTTCAAGACCCTGCACTTCCGTCCCGACCGTCTCTACCGGATGGCGCGCTCCAAGGCTTATCTTTATCGCGGCGTCGAGATCCGCTGGGCATGCGATGCGAGCCTGATCCCGGCGGGCAGCGTCACGCCGGCCGCAGACGTGCTCCGCTTTCCCGGCGGTCTTCGCGACTTCCTCGCAGCGTCGCTCGAAGACAGCGAGACGGTGGTCGCCAATGCGTTCACCGGCGAGGTCAAGGCGCAGAATGGCGAAGGCGTCGAGTGGGCACTGACCTGGGTCGTCGACCGCGATCCGTTTCTGAGCACCTATTGCAATACGATCCCCACGCCGGAGGGGGGCACGCATGAGGCCGGTTTGCGCGCCGCATTGCTGAAAGGCTTGCGTGCCTATGGCGAACTCACCGGCAACAAGAAGACAAGCCTGATCACCGGCGACGACGTCACCGTCGCGCTCGCCGGGCTCCTCTCGGTCTTCATTCGCGAGCCCGAATTTCAGGGTCAGACCAAGGAGCGCCTGTCCTCGGCGGACGCGCAAAAGCTGGTCGAGAGCGCAGTGCGCGATCATTTCGATCATTGGCTCACCGCGGCCCCCCAACAGGCCGCCAGGTTGCTCGAGTGGACCGTCGAGCGCGCGGAGGAGCGCCTCAAGCGCCGCGCCGACAAGGACGTCGCCCGCAAGAGCGCGACGCGCAAGCTGCGTCTGCCCGGCAAGCTCGCCGATTGCACGCAGAACCATGCTCAGGGTGCGGAGCTTTTCATCGTCGAAGGAGACTCCGCCGGCGGTTCCGCCAAGCAGGCGCGCGACCGCGCGACGCAGGCCATTCTTCCGCTACGCGGAAAAATTCTCAACGTCGCCAGCGCGGCCGCCGGCAAGCTGGAAGGCAACCAGGAGCTGTCCGACCTGATGCTGGCATTGGGCTGCGGAACCGGCGATCGCTACCGCGAGGAGGACCTGCGCTACGAGAAGGTCATCATCATGACCGACGCCGACGTCGACGGCGCGCATATCGCCTCGCTGCTGATCACGTTTTTCTTCCGCCAGATCCCCAGACTCATCACGGGTGGCCATCTTTTTCTCGCGGTGCCCCCGCTCTATCGCCTCAGCCAGGGCGCGAAGACGCTCTATGCGCGCGACGAGGCGCACCGCGCCGAACTGATGGCGAGCGAGTTCAAATCATCGGCGAAGGTCGATGTGGGGCGATTCAAGGGCCTCGGCGAAATGATGCCCGCGCAGCTGCGCGAGACCACGATGAGGCCCGGCGCGCGCACCCTGCTCAAGGTCGTGCTCGAAGAGGACATTCCCGGCGAAACATCCTCGCTGGTCGAGCGGTTGATGGGACGCAAGGCGGAGACGCGCTTCCAGTTCATTCAGGAGAACGCGAGTTTCGCGCCGGCACTCGACATCTAGGGCCGGCGCCGCGGAGGGTCGCGCCATTCTTTCATTTGGCAGCGGTACCTAGTATACTAATTAGTAGATTAGCGATCCGCAGCCAGGACTGACGTCAGCCGCCATGAGCCCGATCCACTCCGACATCTCGTTCGACACCGGCGAACCCGGGGACGAGGAAACTCTATGGCCGAGCAAGGAAAACCGCGAGCGCGAGCGTGACCGCAAGCAGCTTGCCATCCTGCGCACCGCCGCGCGGATGTTCAATGAGCGAGGCTTTGCCAAAACCTCCGTCGACGAGATCGCGAGCGCGCTGAAGGTCTCCAAGCCGACGATTTATCATTATTTCGACAGCAAGGATCAGATGCTCCTTGCGTGCTGCCGCATCGGCTTCAGCCAGATGCAGCGCGCGCATGACCGGGTCCGGGACCTGCCCTGCGTCGGCGCCGAAAAGCTGCGCCAGTTGCTGGTGGAATACGCCCAGATCATTTGCGGCGATTTCGGCGGCTGCGTGGCCCGCACGGACGACCATGAGCTTGCGCCCCAGAGCCGGGTCGAGGTGCGCGCGCTCAAGCGCGATTTCGACCGGACGATTCAGTCGATCATGTCGCAGGCCGTGGCCGACGGTTCGATCGTCACGCCCAACGTCCAGATCGCGTCGTTCGCCGTCGCGGGCGCGCTCAACTGGATGACGCGCTGGCTGAATGCGAAGGGTCCGCTTTCGCCGGAGGTCGTCAGCGAGCAGATGGTCGCCGTCCTCCTCGACGGATTGAAGCCGCGCGCGTGAGCGCCATGTGCGGCTAGAGCGCGCGCGAAATCACCATCTTCTGAATGTCCGATGTGCCTTCATAGATCTGGCACACGCGGACGTCGCGGTAGATCTTGGCGAGGCCGAACTCCTCCAGATAGCCATAGCCGCCCAGCGTCTGGATGGCTCCTGACACCACTTCCTCGGACGTTTCCGACGCGAACAGTTTCGCCATCGACGCAAGCTTCAGTGCCGGCTCCCCGGCATCGCGCGTCGCGGCCGCGTGCAGAACGAGCTGGCGCGCCGCTTCCAGCTTGGTGGCGAGGTCGGCGAGGCGAAAGCCGACCGCCTGATGCTCGATGATCGGTTTGCCGTAGGATTTGCGGTCGCGCGCGTAATCCACCGCAATCTCCAGGGCCGCCTGCGCCATGCCAACGCTCTGTGCGCCGATACCGACGCGGCCCGCTTCCAGATTGGCGAGTGCGATCGAATAACCATGCCCTTCCTCGCCCAGCATCAGATCGCGCGGCACGAACAGGTCCTCGAACCGGATCGCGCATGTGTCCGATGCGCCCTGACCCAATTTGCGCTCGACCTTGTCGACGAAATAGCCCGGGCTGTCGGTCGGCACCAGAAACGTCGAAATGCCCTTGCGCCCGGCCGCCGGGTCGGTGACCGCGACCACCATCGCAACACCCGCAATCCTGCCCGAGCTGATGAATTGCTTGGCGCCGTTGAGCACGTAGCCGTCACTGTTCGATCCGGCCCGATTGTCCTGTGTCCTGGTGGCACGCACGCGGATCGCAGCGGCGTCGGAGCCTGCGTCCGCCTCGGTCAGCGCGAACGCTCCGATCATCCGCCCACTGATGAGATCGGGAAGGAAGCGCTCTTTTTGAGCCTTCGATCCGAACCGCGCGATACCATTCACGAGCAGACTGTTCTGGATCGACAGGATGGTTGAAAGCGCGCCGTCGGCGGCAGCGATCTCCATCAGCGCAAGAACGTAGGACACGGTGTCGAGGCTGGCGCCGCCGAGCTCCTCGGGCGCCATCATGCCCATCAGCCCGAGTTCGCCGAGCTTGGTGAAGAGATCCGGCGGAAACGCGCCCGCCGCCTCGAACTCTGCGCTTCTTGGTCTGATTTCGGCTTGGGCGAACGTCCTGATTTCGTCCCGCACCGCCTTTTGCGTATCATTGAGCAACACGGTCGCGCTCCTCTCCTTGCCAATTTGTATACTTGTGAGTAGAATAGCACCTAATCGGTTTTCTACAAACGAATTTGCGGCCCCAACCATAATGGCGGCGCATCCAGAAGGAGGATATTGCCATGCAGTCCGATCCGGTCGTTGTCGTCGGTTATGCGCGTACGCCCATGGGCGGTTTTCAGGGCGATTTTGCGGCCGTCAGCGGAACCGCGCTGGGCGCCACCGCCGTTGCCGCGGCGGTCGATCGCAGCGGGATCGACAAGGCGTCTTACGAGAAAATCTTCATGGGATGCGTCCTCTCCGGAGCGCTGGGTCAGGCCCCCGCGCGGCAGGCCGCGCTTGGCGCCGGATTGCCGAACTCAGTGGAGGCGACCACCGTCAACAAGATGTGCGGCTCCGGCATGCAGGCCGTCATCATGGCCCACGACGCGATCGCCGCCGGCAGCTCCAAATATATCGTCGCGGGCGGGCTGGAGAGCATGTCGAATGCGCCCTACCTGCTGACGAAGCATCGCTCGGGCGCCCGGATCGGGCACGACGCGATCAAGGACTCGATGTATCTGGACGGGCTGGAGGATGCTTACGAGCCCGGCAAGCTGATGGGTGCGTTCGCCGAGGAGACGGCGCAAAGCTACCAGTTCTCGCGCGATTCCCAGGACGCCTACGCCCTTGAAAGCCTGGCCCGCGCGAAGAAAGCGATCGAGACCGGCGCGTTCGAGCGCGAGATTGTGCCGGTGACCGTCACGACCCGGAGCGGACCGCAGCAGATCGTCATCGACGAACAGCCCGGCAAGGCCCGGCCGGACAAGATCCCGACCTTGAAGCCCGCATTCGCCAAGAACGGCACGATTACCGCCGCGAATGCATCGTCGATCTCCGATGGCGCCGCAGCGCTGACGCTGACGTCGCTGTCGCAGGCCTCGCGCAGCGGTGCCCGGCCGATCGCGCGGATCGTCGCGCATGCCGCCCACGCGCACGAACCCGGGCTGTTTGCGACAGCGCCCGTCCCCGCGCTGCGCAAGGTGCTGGAGCGGGCCGGCTGGAGCGTCGCCGACGTCGATCTGTTCGAAGTCAACGAGGCATTTGCTGTCGTCGCGATGATCGCGATGAAGGAGCTTGGCATTCCGCATGAGAAGCTCAACGTCAATGGGGGCGCTTGCGCTCTGGGCCATCCGATCGGAGCGTCCGGCGCACGTATCCTGGCAACCTTGATGTCCGCGCTCGAAGCGCGCGGTCTCAAGCGCGGTGTCGCCTCGCTGTGCATCGGCGGCGGCGAAGCCACGGCGCTTGCCCTCGAACTCGTCTAGAGGCCGCTTCGCCACGCCCCCGTCGGCGGGCAGGAGACACCTTGAAATTCAAAACAGGCAGGATACGAGTCCGCATTCCGTTTGAGCGTTTCACGCATTAGGATGCGCGGACTCGATAACTGCCGATACCAGGGAAGGAACCAGTCCATCATGAAAATCTCGGCCAACACACCTGCCGTCGTCACCGGCGGCGCATCCGGTCTGGGCGAAGCGGTCGTGCGCGACCTCGCCGCCCAGGGCGCCAAGGTCACCATTTTCGATCTCAATCGCGAACGCGGCGAAGCCCTCGCGAAGGAGCTCGGCGCCTGCTATTGCGACGTCGATGTGAGCTCGGACGAGAGCGTCGCGAACGGCTTCGCCAAAGCGCGCGCGGCCCATGGGCAAGAGCGCATTCTGGTCAATTGTGCCGGCGTCGCCTCCGGGCACAAGACCGTCGCGCGCGACAAGGCCACAGGCGCGCTGACCCCGCATCCGATGAAGACCTTCGACAAGACCATCCAGATCAACCTGCTCGGCAGCTTCCGCTGCGCCTCGATCGCGGCCGCCGGAATGGCCGCCGCCGAGCCGCTCAACGCGGACGGCGAACGCGGGGTCATCATCAACACCGCCAGCGTCGCGGCGCAGGACGGCCAGATCGGCCAGTGCGCCTATTCGGCGTCGAAGGGCGGCGTCGTCGCAATGACATTGCCGATGGCCCGCGATCTGATGAGCGAGGGCATTCGCGTCAACACGATCCTGCCCGGACTGATGCACACGCCCATGATGGCGGGCCTTGCCCAGCACATCCAGGACGCGCTGGCTGCATCGGTGCCGTTTCCCAAGCGTCTCGGCACACCGGCGGAATTCGCCGAGCTTGCCCGCCTGATCGTCACGAACGGCTACCTCAACGGCGAGAGCATTCGTCTCGATGGTTCTCTGCGGATGGCTCCGCGCTAATGGCTGGCGGACCGCTGGAAGGCCTGAAGGTCGTCGAATTCGAGGGCCTCGGGCCGGGCCCTTTCGCATGCATGATGCTGTGCAATCACGGTGCCGAAGTGACCCGCATCCGCCGCCCCGGCAGCGGCGCCCGCGTGAGCCGGACCGATCTGATCGTCGGGCAAAACCGGAACAATGTTGAGCTCGACCTGAAGGACCCGGCGGCGATCGCGAAATGTATCGAGATCATCGCCGCCTCGGATGCGCTGATCGAAGGCTTCCGGCCCGGCGTGATGGAGCGCCTGGGGCTGGGCCCCGGCGATCTGGCCGCGCACAATCCCCGCCTTGTCTATGGCCGCATGACCGGATGGGGACAATCGGGTCCGCTTGCCAACACGGCCGGGCACGACATCAACTACATCGCGATCAGCGGCGCACTCGGTGCGATCGGCTCTGCCGAGCGGCCCTACCCGCCACTCAACCTTGTCGCCGATTTCGGCGGCGGCGCACTCTATCTGGCGTTCGGGGTGCTCGCGGCCGTGATGCGCGCGCGAGAGACCGGCGTCGGCGCGGTCGTCGACTGCGCTATGGTTGACGGCGTTGCCTCGCTGATGTCGATGATGTGGGGTATGCGCAGCGCGGGCATGTGGGGCGATACGCGCCGCGCGAACCTGCTCGACGGGGGATGTCCGTTTTACGATACTTATTCGTGTGCGGACGGTCAGTGGGTCGCAGTGGGAGCGCTCGAACCGCAATTTTACGCGATCCTGCTGGAGAAGCTCCAACTGACGGAACTCGCCGACGTCGCGCAATACGACGAGAAAATGTGGCCGCGCATCCGCGAGGCGATCGCCGGTGGCTTCGCCCGCCACACGCGCGCGGAAATTTGTGCACTCTTCGAGGGCAGCGACGGGTGCGTGTCGCCGATCCTGACAATGGGCGAAGCGTTGGACCATCCCCACATGAAGGCGCGCGGCATTTTCGGTGAGGGGAGCATGCCTGTTCCCGCTCCGGCGCCGCGTTTTGCGCCGCTCAAGCCTGCAACCGGCAAGACGGGCGCGAAAGAGAGTTGAGGCTCGTATCCACGCCATTGTAATTGAGGCCGCGTCATAGAAAGATGCCGGCCGCGCCGTCGCGCGGAGGTTTCGGTCCATGGCTTCCCTGCTTGTCTCGCTGCAGGACATACATCTGACATTCGGCGGAACGCCGTTGCTCACCGGCGCCAGTCTGTCGGTGGCAGGCGGCGAGCGCATATGTCTGGTCGGACGCAACGGATCGGGCAAGTCGTCGTTGCTGAAAATCGCAGCGGGCGAGCTGGCCGCCGATCGCGGTGAGGTGTTCCGTCATCCCGGGGCGACGATCCGCTATCTTCCGCAGGAGCCGGACTTCGGCGGATTTCAATCGACGCTCGACTATGTCGAGGCGGGCCTGGCGCCCGGAGATGATCCCTACCGCGCCCGCTATCTCCTCGAAGCGCTGGAGCTGACGGGCACCGAGACGCCGGCGCGTCTGTCGGGCGGCGAAGGCCGGCGCGCGGCTCTTGCACGGGTTCTGGCGCCGCGTCCGGACGTCCTGCTCCTCGACGAGCCCACCAATCACCTCGATCTGCCGGCGATCGAGTGGCTTGAGCGTGAACTCCAGCAATCGAACACGGCCCTTGTGCTGATCAGCCATGATCGCCGCTTTCTTTCAACGCTGTCGCGCCGCACGATCTGGCTGTCGGCAGGACGCACGCGCGAGTTTGCCGTACCGTTCGGCGCGTTCGAAGCGGTGCGGGACCAGTTGATCGAAGAGGAGCTCGAAGCCGCCCACAAACTCGAGCGCAAGCTGGTGCGTGAAGAAGACTGGCTGCGCCACGGTGTGAGCGGGCGGCGCAAGCGAAATCAGGGACGGCTGCGGGCGCTGCACGAATTGCGCCGCGCGAAGCACGAAACGCCTGCCGCGGCGACCTTCGGCGCGCTTTCGATTTCTCAAAGCACAAATTCGGGACAACTCGTCATTGAGGCGAAGGACATATCCAAATCGTTCGGAACAACGCCGGTTGTCCTCGATCTTTCGGTGCGCCTGATGCGCGGTGACCGGCTCGGAATCGTGGGCCCGAACGGTGCCGGTAAAACGACGCTGCTCAAGATGCTCACCGGTCAACTCTCGCCCGATTCGGGAACCGTCCGCCTGGGAACCAGTCTGGAGGTCGAATGGCTCGACCAGAAGCGGGCCGAGTTGGCACCCACCACCACGCTCAGCGACGCGCTGACGGAAGGGCGCGGCGACACTGTCTTCGTCGCGGGCCGACCCCGCCATGTCATGAGCTACATGAAAGATTTCCTGTTCGCTCCGGAGCAGGCACGCACCAGCGTTTCGCTCCTCTCGGGCGGCGAGCGCGGACGGCTGATGCTCGCGCGTGCGTTCGCAAAGCCATCCAATCTTCTGGTGCTCGACGAACCGACCAACGATCTCGATCTTGAAACGCTCGATCTCCTCGAGGACCTCATCGCGAACTATGAGGGCACGGTTCTGCTTGTCAGCCACGACCGCGACTTTCTCGACCGCACGGTCACGTCGACGCTCGCGCCTACGCCTGGAAAGCCCGGCTCATGGACCGAATATCCCGGCGGTTTCAGCGAAATGGAACGCGCAACCGCCGCCGCCGCGGCCACCTCCCCCGCACCCGGAAAATCGCCCGCGCCGGCCCCTGCCGCTTCGCCGGCGCGCCCGGCATCGCCCAGGCGCAAGCTCTCCTTCAAGGAGAAGCATGCGCTCGAAACACTCCCCGCGCGCCTCGCCGAACTGGCGCACCTGATATCGGACCTCAGGGGCAGACTTGGCGATCCGGCACTCTACGCTCGCGACCCCAGGACCTTCGCGGCGGTAACCAGCGCCTTAACCGAAGCCGAGGCCGAACATGAGCGGATCGAGGAGGAATGGCTGCGTCTCGCGCTCCTCCAGGAGGAGATCGAAAGCGCGACCTAGCGGAAAAGACCCGCGTCGCGCGGTGTGATTAGGGTTATGGAAACCCGATTCGCCTACAAAATGGGCTCCTGACCGGCTGAAACGGATCCCATGGAAACGCCCTCCAAACTGCGCGTATTGATTGTCGACGACTCGGCGGCCATGAGATCGCTGATCAAGACGATCCTGCAGTCTCATTTCTCCACCTCGCGCATCTACGAGGCTGGCGATGCCACGCAGGCGTTCGAGACGTTCCAGAAGGCCGAGGTCGATCTGATCCTGACCGATATCATGATGGAACCGCGCGACGGCCTCGCGCTCGTGCACGACGTGAGGTCGCTCGACGACCCCGTTCGGCGGCAAGTGCCCATCATCGCGGTGACAGGATACTCTACGCGCGCGCTGGTCGAGACGTTGCGCGACATGGGGGTTCACGAAGTTCTCACGAAGCCGGTAACGATCCGCGCGCTCTCCGACCGGATCCGGTCGGTTTTCGAGCGCCCGCGTACGTTCGTGGAAGGCAGCGACTTCTACGGCCCCGATCGCCGGCGCCGCAGCGACGTCGCGCGCACCGCGCCCGAGCGGCGCGGGTCCTTGTTCCTCGATGACGAGATCGAGGGCGAGGGCGACGACACCGCAGCGTAACGCGGAGCCAACGCATGAAGCGCCGTACACTGAAAGACTATGCCGGGCAGATCAAGGCCATAGTGATCGCCCCATCGTCACACCTGGGCGCCTTGATCCGCGATCTGATGCAGTATTCCATCGGCACGCCCGATGTCATGCATGTGCGCTCAACGGGCGAGGCGCTCGAGGCTCTTCTCGCGCGCCGCTGCAATCTCATTCTCATCGACATCGGCAAACCCGACCGCGACGTGCTCGCGTTGATCGATCAGGTTCGCAAAGGCCATGGCACGGTTCCACGCGAACTCCCGATCATCGCCATGACGCATACGCCAACCCTTGCCGTCGTCGAGCAGCTGCGCGATCTGGGGGTCAACGAGATTCTCGCGATCCCCGTCACCGCCGCCCATCTGACCGACCGGCTGAAAAGCGTTTTCGAAAAGCCACGCGGCTGGGTCCTTTCACCGCGCTATGTCGGCCCGGATCGCCGCCGAAAGAAGAAAGCAGAAGGTGCCTCCAAGCAGCGCCGGGGAACCGACGACGAGGTGGGCGACGACGCCTTGACGCTCACCGACGCGGTCGAGAGCAGCGCGCCCGCGGCGCCTCACGCCAAGGGCTGAAGGCCTGCCCCCGCCAAACTCTTGACGAGTTCTAGACGGGTCGCCGCGTCATAGGCGCACGCGGGCCCGCTTCCCCATACCGGCCCTGGCCACGCCGCATCACTCTCAAAGCGGGCGACCACATGGACGTGGAGTTGCGCGACAATGTTTCCGAGCGCGCCGACATTTATCTTCACCGCGCCGGTCGCGCGTTCCAGCGCGGCGCTCACATGCGCGATTTCTTCCATCAGAACGCTCCGTTCCGCTACGGCGAGCTGGTGAAATTCGCGCGCACCCGCGCGTCTGGGCACCAGAATGAGCCAGGGAAAGCGGCTGTCGTTCATGAGTCGGACGGTACACAGATCTAGCTCCGCGAACGCCAATGTATCCTGGGCCAGTCGGGGGTGCAGCTCGAAACCGCTCTCCATTCAGCGTACCGCCCCGGCGCGCTGCCCCTCGCCGCTCGCAAAATCCGCAATCACCGTTTCGCCGCCGACCATACGCTGCCCGGCCGTCACGAGCACGGATACGCCAGCAGGCAGATAAATGTCGACGCGACTGCCAAACCGTATCAGCCCGAACCTCTCCCCGGTCACCACCTGATCGCCTTCCTTGACCGTCGCAACAATCCGCCGCGCCAGGATGCCCGCAATCTGTACGATGCCGACCACACCATCGGACGGCGTGTGAACGCGGATCGACTGGCGCTCATTAAAATCGATTGCAGCGTCGAGCTTGTGATTGAGGTACAACCCGGGGCGGTACGAAACACGTTCGACGATCCCGTCGACCGGCATGCGATTGACATGATTGTCGGTCGTGCCGATTGAGATCGCGATATGAGGGCGCGGCTCTGGCCCCATCTCAAGATCCGTGAGCGGAACATCGTCGCGAACGAACAGGACGTAACCATCCGCCGGGCTGACGACGAGCCCGGGACGCTGCGGGACGATCCGTTCGGGATCGCGGTATGTCATGTAGACCGCCGCGGCCGCCCCGAACCCGAGCAGCGCGATCGGCCACCAGAAGATCAGCCCGACGAGCCCGATCAGAAGGCAGATCAGCAGCACGGCGTGCGCGTCGCGGTGGATCGGCGGAGGGGGGGACGGAAAAAAGGACATGGGGGCGATCTGGTCCTGCTTGGTCGCGGACGACCGGGGGATATTGGATGTCTATGACCTCTCGATCAAGGCTCGACAAGTTCAGGCGGCGCGGCGTGTCCTCCTTTGTCGCTTTCCGAACCGAGCACCCGGTCCAACTGCTCACGAACCTGCGCCGCTTCTTGCTGGCGGCGCCACATGGCCGCATATGCGCCATTGAGGGCCAGCAGACTCGCGTGACGGCCGCGCTCGACAATCTCGCCTTTCTCAAGAACCAGAATTTCGTCGGCGTCGATGATCGTTGAGAGACGATGCGCGACGACCAGCGTCGTGCGATTGGCGCTCACCGCATTGAGCGCCGATACGATCTCCTTTTCGGTATGGGAGTCGAGAGCAGAGGTCGCCTCGTCGAGCAGGAGAATACTGGGGTTTTTGAGGACCGTGCGGGCGATGGCGACGCGCTGTTTCTCGCCCCCGGACAATTTGAGACCGCGCTCGCCGACCATGGTCTTGTAGCCGTCGGGAAGTGTCTTCACGAAGTCGTCGATTTGCGCGATGCGCGCAGCCGCGATCACGTCCTCTTCGCTCGCGTCAGGGCGCCCATAGCGGATGTTGTAGGCGATCGTGTCATTGAAGAGGACGGTATCCTGCGGAACCATTCCGATCGCTGCGCGCAACGACGTTTGCGTCACGTCGCGCACGTCCTGACCGTCGATCAGCACGCGCCCCCCCGCGATCTCATAAAAGCGAAACAGGATTCGCGAGATCGTGGATTTGCCGGCGCCGCTCGGCCCGACGATGGCGACCTTGTGGCCGGCAGGCACCGTAAAGCTCACATTGCGCAGGATTGGCCGCGCGGGATCATAGTGAAAATTCACGCTCTCAAAGCGAATTTCTGCGCCATCGACCGCGAGTGCCGTCGCGTTCGGGCGATCCTGAATTTCGGGGTTGAGGTCGAGAAGATTGAACATCGCCTCCATATTGACCAGCGCCGCCTTGATCTCGCGGTAGACCATGCCGAGCAGATTAAGCGGCTGATAGAGCTGCATCAGCCACACATTGATCGCGCCGAACTGACCGACGGTCATGGTGCCCGCCTGGACGCGCATTGCGGCAAGTACCAGCAATGCGCCGAGCCCCAGATTGAAGATCGTCGCCTGCCCCGCGTTGAGAAACGCCAGCGTTTCACTGGTCCGCACGGCCGCCGTCTCATAGGCCGCGCGCGCTTCGTCAAAACGGCGCGTTTCATGTGCCTCGTTGCCGAAATATTTGACGGTCTCATAATTGAGCAGGCTGTCGACCGCCTTGGTGCTCGAGTCCGCATCGCGCTCGTACATCACACGCATGATTTTTGTGCGCCATTCCGTCACGACGAACGTGAATGCCACATAGGCGGCAACCGTCACAATCATCACGATCGGAAACACGATGCCGAACATCGCCCAGAACAACGCGGAGAGGAGCACAAGCTCCAGTAGCGTCGGACCGACGTTGAAGAGCGAAAACCGCACCAGAAAATCGATGGCGTCGATGCCGCGCTCAATGACGCGCGCCACGCCGCCGGTGCGTCTTTCGAGGTGAAAGCGCAGCGACAGGCGATGGAGGTGAGCAAATGTTTCACGTGCAACTTCGCGCATAGCGTGCTGCCCCACAGGGGCGGACACATAATCACGCAGCTGCGCGACGCCGATGGTAAGGATGCGGCCGATCGCGTAGGCCGCAACCAGCATCAGCACCAGCCCGACCGCCTGATTGCCTTCCAGCGCATCGACCGCACGCGCCAGCGGAATCGGGGTGAGCACACCAACGACCTTGGAAACGACAAGGGCCGCGATCGCGATCGCGATCCGCATACGCAGATCGGCACGGCCACGTGGCCACATATAAGGAACGAATTCAGCCAGCGCGGCCCATTGCCGCCCGGGTGCGACCGGCGCACCCTCCGGTCCATGATCTTGAGACAAGTGACGCAATCGCGGCCCCTCGCGCGGTTTGGAATAACAAAGTTCACCCGATATAGGCGCTACGGGCCGTCGAATAAAGACGTTCGGCGGCGCGGTGACGCCTCAGCGGTCGCCCGTCGTGCCTTCGGGCTGCAACGGTGTCGGCTGAAGGGGCATTGATTGGGGCGAGATCATCTGACCCGGCAGGACTGCGCGCGGATCGCTCCGTTCGACGGCACCGGGGCGGAAGATGATGACTTCTCTGGTTTGCGCGGCGCCGACGGGGCGGCGCACACGCCACAGCTTGGGCTCCTCCTCGACCGCGATTCCCCCCGGCCCCGCCGCCGAGGGACCGAAGCGGACCATGCCCCGCGACGCGACATCGCCTGAGGGCGCGAGGACATCGATCCGCACGCGATGGAGCCCCGGGGCCACCCGGTCGCCGCCGCCAGGGCGAATCCAGCGGCCGATCGAATCAGCCGCCGCCTCGCCCAGGAAGGCATCATCGATATAGATGTAGACAAGGGTGCCAGGGTCGGCGCGGCCGCCCAGCGTCAGCACACCCTTTTCGGAGAACTCCGCCGATTCAATCAGCCCTGCGCTCGCGCCCGGTCCGTCAGGAGATTGCAGCACGCGCGGCGCCTCTCCGGGCGTCATCGCAATGGCGAGCGGCCGTGGGCCGCGCACCGCCGGCACGTTGACGATCGCCACTACATCGGCATGGTCCGGCTTGCCGCCGTCGGTCCCGCTGAAGACAAGCAATTCGTGGCTTCCCGCACTCAGCGAATTGCGGGACGCGACGAGCCATTCCCCGCGCCCGTCGACAAGTCCGTCGGCGAGGATTGTTCCGTCGGGCTGACGGATCTGAACGGCGCTGCCCGGTTGCGCGTGCCCGGCCGCCACGAACGAGCCAACCGGCTCGATCCGCAACAGATCGAGGCCGATTTGCGGATGCGGCGCGCCGGTCTGCGCCTGCGGGCTCGGCGGCGCGCCGTCCGGCGCGGGCGAGCCGGCGCGATGAAGGAGAAGCCCGGCTCCGATGACGGCCAGTGCAACCACAATCCCAATCGCGATGCTTGCGCGCAACACATCACCCCCGGTTAGACTTCGCTCTACGAGTTACGAACCCGACGCAGACTCAGAGTAGGTTAGCGCTCTAGTCGACAGGCGTTAACTTTCGATGGACCGACCCCATGACCTCACACCAACGCAGTCTTTGCGTGTTCTGCGGCTCACAAGCCGGCAATGACCCCGTATACGCGGCGGCGGCTGTCGACCTCGGCAAGACTATAGCAAGAGCAAAACTGAGACTTATTTACGGCGGCGGCGGCCGCGGCCTGATGGGCGAGCTCGCGCGTGCAGCCCTGGGAGCAGGCGGAGAGGTCGTCGGGATCATGCCGCGCTTCCTGCGCGAGCGCGAAGTTCAGCAGGAGGGATTGAGCAAACTCATCCTCACCGAAACCCTCACAGAGCGCAAATTGCTCATGACGGAGCTCTCGGACGCCATCGCCGTGCTGCCCGGCGGATTCGGAACCCTCGATGAATTGACCGAGATCCTGAGCTGGCGAAACCTGAACGTCATTCACAAGCCGATCGTGCTGATCGACACCGCGAAGTTTTGGGCGCCGTTTTTCGCGTTGATCGACCACGCCGTCAAGACCGATTTCGCATCGGTCGGCATCAAGGCGAACTACAAGGTCGTGACCGCGATTCGCGATGTGCTTCCCGCTGCGTCGCTTGCGCGCTAGGCACGCGGCTCGGGTCTCGATTCGTGGAACAGCTTGTAGGTGATTGCATCGATCAGGGCCTGAAACGAGGCGTCCACGATGTTCGGCGAGACGCCGACGGTCGTCCAGCGGCGCCCCTGATCGTCCGCACTCTCGACCATCACGCGCGTTACGGCTTCCGTGCCACTCGTCAGGATACGGACCTTGAAATCCACCAGCCGCATGTCGCCGATTACCGCCTGGTATTTTCCAAGATCGCGCCGCAACGCCTGATCGAGCGCATTGACCGGACCGTTGCCCTCGCCGACCGAGAAAAACGTTTCGCCGTCGATGGTGAGCTTTACCGTCGCCTCCGACACCGTGACAAGCTCGCCCACCGCGTTGTGGCGCCGCTCCACCAGAACGCGGAACGACTCCACCTTGAAATATTCCGGCACCTGCCCGAGCGCCCGGCGCGCCAGCAACTCGAATGACGCTTCCGCACCATCATAGGTGTAACCGAGGAATTCGCGCTCCTTGACCTCGTCAAGCAAACGCGTCAGGCGCGGGTCCTTCGGATTGACCACCAGCCCCGCAGCCTCCAGGCGCACCAGAATGTTCGACCGGCCGGCTTGCCCAGAGACCAGAATCTTGCGCGCGTTCCCGACCGCTTCTGGCGGCACATGCTCATAGGTGCGCGGGTCCTTCTGCACTGCCGATACATGCAGCCCGCCCTTGTGCGCGAACGCGCTCTCGCCGACATAGGGTTGGCGCTTGTTCGGAGCGCGATTCAAGATCTCATCGAGCAGACGCGAAACCTCGGTGAGCCGCTTGCACCCCTCGACCGAGACGGCGATCTCGAAACGCTTCGCCAAATCCTCCTTGAGCGCCAGCGAAGCAATCAGCGAGATGAGATTCGCGTTGCCGCACCGCTCGCCCAGCCCGTTCAGCGTGCCTTGCACCTGCCGCACGCCGGCCTCGATCGCGGCGAGCGAATTGGCCACCGCGTTTTCGGTGTCGTTATGCGCGTGGATGCCGAGCCGGTTGCCCGGGACGTGCCGAGCGGCGGCGCTGACGATCGCGTGCACCTCATGGGGGAGCGTTCCGCCATTGGTATCGCACAGGACGATCCAGCGTGCGCCCGCATCCGCGGCTGCCTTGATACACTCGATCGCGTAGTCCGGATTGGCCTTGAACCCGTCGAAGAAATGTTCGGCATCGAGCATGGCCTCGCGCCCCGACTCGATCACCGCCCGGATCGATTCCGAAATCGCCGCGACGTTCTCCTCGCGCGGAATGCCGAGCGCAACGTCGACCTGAAAATCCCAGCTCTTGCCCACCAGGCACACCGCCTTCGCCGGCGTTTGCAGCAAGGCCGCCAGCCCGGGGTCGTTCCCTGCGGAACGCCCCGCGCGCTTGGTCATTCCGAACGCGGTGAAGGTCGCGCGCTTCAATTTGGGGTCTTCGCTGAAGAACGCCGTGTCGGTCGGGTTGGCGCCGGGCCAGCCGCCTTCGACATAATCGACACCCAACGAATCCAGGGCGCGTGCGATGCGCAATTTATCCTCGACGGAGAAATCCACGCCGTGCGTCTGAGCGCCGTCGCGCAGCGTCGTGTCGAAAAGATATATGCGTTCGCGAGCCATATTTAACGCTTCAATTCCCACGTGGTGCCGGAAGGACCATCCTTCAGGACCACACCCATTTTATCCAATTCGTCACGGATGCGGTCGGCTTCCGCGAAGTCCTTTGATTTCCGTGCGGTATTGCGTGCGTCGATGAGCTCCGCGACCGCGAAGGACAGCTCCACGTCTTGCCGCACGTCTGGAAACGACAAATAGTCAGCCAACCCCAGAAAATGCAAGTTTTCGCCCAGCTGCCGCAGGCCGGCGGGCTCACGCGCCAGCTTGTGCATCTCGGCGATCGCGGCAGGCCCATTCAAGTCATCGCGCAGCGCATCCAGCACGTGCGGCGATGGTCGGGGCGCAAATGTGCCCGCTCCGCAATCTGGAAAGGCCTCGCGGAGCGCCCGCGCCCAGTTGTCGAGTACCGTGCGCGCTTCCGCGCTCTTTGTCTCGGTCCAGTCCATCGGTTGGCGGTAATTCGTCATCAGGAACTGAAGGCGGATAACACTCCCCGGGAGAGACTGAAGCGCATCGCGAATGGTCACAAAATTCCCGAGCGACTTGGACATCTTCTGCCCCTCGACCTGCAGAAAGCCATTGTGCATCCACACATTGGCAAAGGCATGGCCGTGATGCGCGCCCTCCGATTGCGCGATTTCGTTTTCATGGTGCGGAAACACGAGATCGACGCCGCCGCCGTGAATATCGAAGGTCTCGCCCAGATGCGCCTCGCTCATCGCCGAGCATTCGATATGCCAGCCCGGCCGTCCGCGTCCCCATGGGCTCTCCCATCCCGGCAGATCGGCCGGTGAGGGTTTCCAGAGCACGAAATCCATCGCACTCTTCTTATAGGGCGCGACGTCGACCCGGGCGCCCGCCATCATCTCATCGAGCGAGCGGCGCGCGAGCTTTCCGTAATCGGCCTTGGAGGAGACATCAAAGAGAACGTGTCCTTCCGCCGCATAGGCGTGTCCCGCCGCGATCAGCCGCTCGATCATCGCGATCATTTGCGCGATATGCTCGGTCGCGCGCGGCTCGACGGACGGCGGCAGGCAGCCCAGCGCCTGCGTGTCGGCCTTGAAGTTCGCGTAGGTTTCTTCCGTCAGGTCACGGATGGAAATGCCGCGCTCGGCGGCGCGCGCATTGATCTTGTCGTCGACGTCCGTGATGTTGCGCACATATTTGACATGCGCCTCGCCATAGATATGGCGTAGCAACCGAAAGAGCACGTCGAATACGACGAGCGGGCGCGCGTTGCCGATATGGGCAAAGTCATAAACCGTCGGACCGCACACATACATGCGCACGTTGTCCGGATCGATCGGCGTAAAGACGTCCTTCGACTTGGTCAGTGTGTTGTAGAGCTTGAGAGTCATGGTCACGCCATCTCGCCCAGGAGCCGAGCGCGAGCGCGCCGCTCACCGATCAGGACCAGTAGCTTCTTGAGCTCCGGCCCGTCGCCGCGCCCCGTCAGAGCCAGGCGCAGAGGGTGAAACAGCGCGCGGCCCTTCACGTTCAGTTGCTGCGACACCTCGCGGGTCCAGGTGCTCCATGTGTCGTCGCCGAACGGCTCGCACGGCAGAAGCCCGGCGGCCGACGCGCACAGCGCTGCGTCCTCGACGACCGGCTCAAGGGGGCCCTCCACCACCTGCCACCACACCGCCGCGTCGCTGAAGGTCTCCAGATTGCCGCGCACGGCGAGCCAGAACGCTTCGGCGCGTTCGCGCGGCGCTGAAACGCCGATCGCCCTGAGCCGGTCGGCGACGCGCTCATAGGGCGTTTCGTGCAGGAGCTTGGCGTCCACCGCCTTGAGCTCGCCCATGTCGAACCGCGCCGGGGCCCTGCCGATCTTGGCGAATTCAAATTCCGCCGCAAGCTGATCGAGTGCGGCACGCGGCTCGACGGGATCGGCGGTTCCGATCTTGGCGAGCAGCGCGTTGATCGCCATCGGCTCATAGCCCTCGTTGCGAAGCTCGCGAATAGCCAGACTGCCGAGCCGCTTGGACAGCGCGGAGCCATCTGCCATCACAAGAAGCGGGTGATGGGCAAATTGCGGCGGCTCGCCGCCGAGCGCCTTGAAGAGCGCAATCTGCGTGGCGGTATTGGTCACGTGGTCTTCACCGCGCACGATATGGGTGATCGCAAAATCGATATCGTCGACGACCGAAGGGAGCGTGTACAGAAATTGCCCATCGGAGCGCACCAGCACCGGATCGGACACGCTCGCGAGGTCGATCGAAACCGGCCCGCGGATCAAATCCTGCCACTCAGCGGTGCCCTCGCCCAGAAAGAAGCGCCAGTGCGCGACGCGCCCCTCAGCTTCCAGGGCGCTGCGCTGTGCGTCGGTCAGATGCATGGCTGTGCGGTCGTAGACCGGCGGGCTGTTGCGTGCCTGCTGGCGGCGGCGCTTGCGTTCGAGTTCATCGGCCGTTTCGTAGCAGGCGTAAAGGCGCCCGGCGGCTTTCAGCCGGTCCGCGGCGGCGCGATAAACCTGCGCGCGCTCCGACTGGCGTGCAAACACGTCGTAGGTGAGCCCGAGCCACCGGAGATCCTCAAGGAGCGCCTCCTCGTAGCGGGTCTCCGAGCGCGCCGTGTCGGTATCGTCGATGCGCAGCAGGAAGCGACCGCCGGATTTGCGGGCAAATAGCCAGTTGAGCAATGCGGTGCGCACATTGCCGACGTGAATGTAGCCGGTGGGGCTCGGCGCAAAGCGGACGGTCACGCTCATGCGGTTTGATCCAGCGCCTCAGGTCGCATCGCGAAAACCATTGGTGATCGGATAGCGCCGGTCGCGGCCGAAATTGCGCCGCGTGATTTTCACGCCGGGAGGCGCCTGGCGGCGCTTGTATTCGGCGATGTAGAGCAGATGCTCGATGCGCTTCACGACGGCAGGATCATGACCTCGCGCGACGACGTCCTCAAAGCGCATCTCCCCTTCGACGAGGCTTTCGAGAATATCGTCCAGCACCGGATAAGGGGGAAGCGAGTCCTGATCCGTCTGGTCGGGGCGCAGCTCCGCACTGGGCGCGCGGTCGATCACACGCTGGGGAATGACGCGACCCGCCGGTCCCTTTGCGTTTTTCGGGAGGTTCTGATTGCGCCAGTCCGAAAGTTTGTAGACGGCCATTTTGTAAATATCTTTGAGCACGTTGTAGCCGCCGCACATGTCGCCGTAGAGCGTGGCGTAGCCGACCGACATTTCGCTCTTGTTGCCGGTCGTGAGCACCATGGGACCGAATTTGTTGGAGATGGCCATGAGCAGCAGCCCGCGAATGCGCGACTGGATATTCTCTTCCGCCGTATCGGGCGCGCGCCCCGCGAACAGCGGGTTGAGCATCCCGCCGAATGCATCGACCGCATTCTCGATCGGGATGATGTCATAGGACACGCCGAGCAGCTTCGCGATTTCAGCGGCATCGTCGAGGCTGTCCTGACTGGTGAAGCGCGAAGGCATCATCACCGCACGCACGCGCGCCGCGCTGAGCGCATCGGCGGCGACCGCGATCGAGAGCGCGGAATCGATGCCGCCCGAAAGCCCCAGAACAATTCCGGGAAACCGGTTCTTGTCGACGTAATCGCGCAAGCCGAGGATCATGGCCTGATAGATCGCAGCGAGCCCCTCTTCCTGGACCACGCGTTCTTGTGGCGCACACTCCCACCCCGCCGTACCGCGTTGCCACCGGGTGAGGGTCACCGCCTCTTCCCACCCCGGCATCTGCACCGCCATCGCGCGATCGGCATTGAGGACGAAGGATCCGCCGTCGAACACCAGTTCGTCCTGCCCGCCGACCTGGTTGAGATAGACGAGCGGAAGACCCGACTCGACGACCCGCGCCGCGGCATGGTTGAGACGGATATCGAATTTTTCGTGCTCATAGGGCGAGCCGTTCGAGACCAGCAGCAGTTCAGCGCCGGTCTCAGCAAGCGTTTCCACCACATCGCTGGTCCAGATATCCTCGCAAATCGGCACGCCGATCCGCACACCCCGGAAATTGACCGGCCCGGGCATCGGGCCAGCCGCAAATACGCGCTTTTCGTCGAAGGGGCCGTAATTGGGCAGATCGACCTTGAGGCGAACCGTTTCGACGCGCCCGCCGTCAAGCAGGGCGATCGCGTTGTAGAGCTTGCCGTGCTCGCGCCACGGGGCGCCCATCAGGAGCGCTGGACCACCGTCGGCGGTGTCGGCGGCAAGCGCCTGGAGCGCCACCTCCGCATCCTCCTGGATTGCGGGCTTGAGCACGAGATCCTCCGGCGGATACCCCACCAGAAACAGTTCGCTGAACAGCACAAGGTCCGCCCCCAGGCGCGCGGCCTCCGCCCTCGCCTCGCGGGCCTTTGCCAGATTGCCCGGGACGTCGCCGACAAGGGGATTAAGCTGCGCAAGCGCGATATTGAGCCGATCCGTCATGGTGTCTTGTAGCGCCCGTGGGACGTGCCGTCCACACCGCTCTAGCGCGCCCGCACCGCGCGGCGGCACAGGTAAACACCGGCATGGAGATGCTCGCGTAACTTGCGGCGAAATGCCTTTCCGCTTGAGATCCTGTCCGCGACCTTGCCCGGTCGCAGATCGGGCTCGACGCCATCGAGTTCCGCCA
>Ga0209643_1000621_pt1 | contig 53518 bp, 63 predicted proteins | sample AutmiccBRH37_all_FD_187383 | JGI IMG/M metagenome (GOLD analysis project Ga0209643, IMG submission 187383) | Deep subsurface microbial communities from Mt. Terri, Switzerland - Autotrophic microbial communities BRH/37_all (SPAdes) (version 2) | ecosystem: Environmental > Aquatic > Deep...
CAGTTTCTTTAACGGGGGAAATTCCACCAATAAACTTGCGGATATTTAACTCCCGCCAATAAGAGTATTCCAAATGGAAGACTATGGAATTCGCATGACTGGAAAACATTTTCATTCTAATTTGTGAACGCCGGGGTTCATGATTGTTTCTTTATAAGACTTTTCTCTTGACAGTGGAATTGTCTTATGATAAAGTATTTTGAGTAACCGATTAAAATACAGCGTCCTACCGTTGTCCGGGAGGTGTTCGTGAATGCGTGTTGGCATTATATTAGCGTGTACGGATTGCAAGCACCGTAACTATGCTACGATGAAGAATAAGAAAAATAACCCTGATCGCTTGGAAGCTCAAAAGTTTTGCAAGTTCTGCAAAAGCCATACTCTCCATAAGGAAACCAAGTAATTTTTTTTTGCAATGGTTTAAAGGTACGCCAGGAGGCGTTGTCACTGGTTGATGGCATCGATGTCGTGTTAAGGATGTGAAGTGATGGGCGAGTTGAAGAAATCGGCTAATGCTCAGCGTCAGAAGGAAAAGGCTGCGGAGTATTTCCGCGGGGTTTTGAGCGAGTTGAAAAAGGTTCATTGGCCAAGCCGTATGCAATTGCTCACCTACACAGGAGTTGTGTTCTTAGCGGTGACGATTGTATCCATTCTAATGTGGATTGTGGATAGTGGTCTAAGCGCGGTCTTGACCAAGCTGCTGCCCTAACTGGCGAGTTTCTGCGGCAGAGTCTGAGGAGGTCCCTGGGAAATGGCAAAAGATTGGTTTGTTATTCATACGTACTCTGGCTATGAGAACAAAGTTAAGATGAATCTTGAAAAACGAGTCGAATCCATGAACATGGAAGAAAAGATCTTTCGAGTACTTGTTCCGATGGAAGATGAAATCGAGTTCAAGAACGGAAAGCAGAAAATCACGAAGCGCAAAGTATATCCGGGATATGTACTCGTGGAAATGGAAATGACTGATGATTCATGGTATGTAGTGCGTAATACCCCTGGTGTAACTGGCTTCGTTGGAACTGGTACTAAGCCAATTCCATTGCTGGAAACTGAAGTAATCAAGATTTTGCAACAGATGGGAATGGACGAGATCCATACTCGGATTGAATTTGAGATTAATCAAAGTGTCCAGGTCATCGCGGGTCCCTTTAAGGATTTTGTTGGGGTAGTCCGCGAGATTCTTGCTGACAAAGCGAAATTGCGTGTTGAAGTATCCATGTTTGGGCGAGAGACTCCGGTTGAACTTGAATTCACACAAGTTCAAAAGCTAGATTAATAAGATTATCCTATCAAGGAGGTGTAATGACAATGGCGAAAAAAGTAATTGGGATGGTAAAATTAGCGATAACAGCAGGAAAAGCGACACCGGCACCTCCAGTTGGTCCGGCTCTAGGTCAGCATGGAGTCAATATTATGGGCTTCTGCAAAGAATACAATGAGCGCACAAAGGATCAAGCAGGTTTAATTATTCCGGTTGAGATTACGGTCTATGAGGATCGCTCCTTTACCTTTATTACCAAAACACCACCAGCCGCTGTGCTATTGAAGAAAATGGCTAACATCAATTCAGGCTCGGCTGAACCAAATCGCAAAAAAGTTGCAAGTCTTCCAAAATCAAAAGTACGCGAAATTGCGGACATTAAGATGAAGGATCTGAATGCAGCGAGTATCGAAGCAGCAATGCGCATGGTTGAAGGTACGGCGCGAAGTATGGGTATCGATATCGTTGAAGGATAAAGATAGTTCATGCTTCTAACAGTAGGACTAAATTAATTGTGGGAGGGCTTAGCCCGCATTACCACAAGGAGGTTAAAAGAATGGCTAAAGTTGGAAAAAGGTATCAGGAAGCTATTAAATCGTTTGAACGCGCGACACTCTATGAGCCTACAGAGGCTATAGAAATTGTGAAAGCTAACGCAAAGGCGAAATTTGACGAAACAGTTGAGGTTGCCTTTAAATTAGGCATTGATACCCGTCATGCAGACCAACAAATTCGTGGTGCAATTGTACTCCCGAATGGCACGGGTAAAACCCGTTCAGTTTTGGTATTTGCTAAAGGGGACAAGGCCAAGGAAGCAGAATTAGCTGGTGCAGATTTTGTTGGAGCCGAAGATATGATTGCGAAGATCGAACAAGGTTGGTTTGGCTTCGAAGTCGTTGTTGCAACTCCAGACATGATGGGTATGGTCGGTAAATTGGGACGAGTTCTCGGACCAAAAGGACTTATGCCAAACCCTAAAACTGGAACAGTTACCCCTGATGTAACTCGTGCGATCAAAGAGATTAAAGCTGGTAAGATTGAATACCGCGCAGAAAAGGCAGGTATCATCCATGCTCCGATCGGTAAAGTATCGTTTGGCACGGAACAACTATTTGAGAACTACCGTACATTAGCAGAAACTTTAGTGAAGGCCAAGCCTTCTGCTGCTAAAGGTCAGTTTATTCGAAGTGTTACAGTCACCTCGACAATGGGTCCTGGTGTACGAATTAACCCTCTGAAAGCACTCTAATAGTTTGTAGGTTCTTGACATTGTTTTGCAAGTAGGATATGCTTACCAAGATTTAAATACAGTCCGCTGTAGAAAGCAGGTGCCGTAAGGCTTAATGTCCTGCCGAGGTTGGAAGACTAGCCGATAGATACTTATTTGGCATTCTTAACCTCTGCAACAGCGGAGGTTTTTTGATGAGTTTATCAGAAGGAAGGAGGTACACAGAATGCCTAATTTTGAAGAAAAAGGTCTAGTTGTCTCGGAGATTAAGGAAAAGTTCCAGCAAGCTTCCGGAGTTGTCTTAGCAGATTATCGAGGACTGACCGTAGCCCAAGTAACGCAATTGCGTGCTCAACTGCGCCAAGCAGGAGTAGAGTATCGGGTTATGAAAAATACACTCGTGCGTCGTGCTGCTGATGAACTAGGGGTTGAAGGGCTCGATTCTTATCTTAAAGGGCCAACAGCGCTGGCTTTTAGTGCAGATCCTGTCGCTCCAGCTAAAGTGTTAATGGAATTTGCCAAAGTCAATAAACTGAAGAAATTCCAAATTAAAGCTGGTGTCTTAGAGGGGAAAGTAATTGGGCCTGAGGGTGTTAAAGCTCTAGCCGAACTACCATCCCGCGAAGTGTTGCTCACTATGGTTTTACGCGGAATGCAGGCTCCTCTTGTTGGTATGGTCAATGTTCTCCAAGGGCCGATCCGAAAAATGGGATACGCATTGGAAGAGGTACGCAAACTCAAGGAAGCTCAGTAATTTAATAATTTAAGTAATTTATAAAAAAGCTTCATAATATTAAGGGGGAAATAAAAATGTCTAAAGTAAATGAAATTCTCGAAAGTGTTAAAGGTCTAACTGTCCTCGAATTATCCGAACTCGTAAAGGCATTCGAAGTAGAATTTGGTGTAAGCGCAGCTGCTCCAGTGGCTGTTGCTGGTGTTGCTGCAGCTGCAGTGGCTGAAGAAGTTGAAGAGAAAACCGAATTCGACGTTATGCTCATGAACTGTGGAGCTTCCAAAATTGGAGTTATCAAAGTAGTACGTGAAGCAACTGGCTTAGGTCTCAAAGAAGCTAAAGATCTCGTTGACAATGCTCCAAAGGCAGTCAAAGAGAAAATCTCCAAAGATGAAGCAGAAGCTTTAAAGGCTAAATTAACTGAAGCTGGTGCGACTGTAGAAGTTAAGTAAGTTTAGTAATAGAGAAGGTACTCTCTCTTGGAGGGTGCCTTCTTCTTTGTTTTATTTCAATTAAAATGCTTCAAAATAATATGGTAAATTGAATGAAAAGAAGCTTAGAAATTACTTGACAACATACTCTGATTTTGTTATACTTTATAAATGTTACTATGGATAAATGGAATTTATTACTTAATCCATCCATGGTATGGCAATCAATGCAAGCATTAGATAATAAGGAGACATTATCTTTGAAATTGTCGGAATGATGGTGGAACATCATAAACAGTTAAGCGAGGTTCTTTTTAAGGCCTTGCTTTTGGCTGTATATGTCAATATATTATCCTCAATGAGAGAAAACCGCACTGAGGGGTGAAACGTACATGTTCTATCCTGTTAAGGTTGGGACGAGAGAACGCTGGAGTTATTCCAGAATTCGAGAAGTCCTAGACATGCCAAATTTGATTGAAATCCAGCAGAACTCCTATCGTTGGTTTCTTGATGAAGGGTTGCGCGATATGTTCCGCGATATTTCGCCGATTCAAGATTTCACAGGCAATCTCGTTTTGGAATTTGTTGATTATAGCTTAGGAGAAGCTAAATACCAGGTGGAGGAGTGCAAGGAACGTGATGTTACCTTTGCAGCGCCTCTGCGAGTAAAGGTGCGTCTGATCAACAAGGAAACTGGTGAAGTAAAAGAACAGGAAGTCTTTATGGGGGATTTCCCGTTGATGACAGACAAGGGTACCTTTATTATCAATGGAGCTGAACGGGTTATTGTCAGCCAACTTGTACGATCGCCGGGAGTCTACTATGCGGAACAAATTGATCCGAGCGGTAAGAAGCTCTTTGGAGCAACGGTAATTCCGAATCGCGGGGCATGGCTAGAATTTGAAACAGATATCAACGATAATATCTTTGTAAGGGTTGACCGGACTCGGAAATTGCCGGGAACTGTCCTTATTCGAGCTTTAGGATATGCCAGTAACGGACAAATATTAGAGTTATTTCATGATAACGAATATATCCGTGCAACCTTAGAAAGAGATAACTCAGAGTCAACCGAAGAAGCCTTGGTTGAAATTTACAAACGCTTAAGGCCGGGTGAACCCCCGACAGTTGACAGCGCGCGCTCACTTTTGGAAGCGCTGTTCTTTGACGCCAAACGCTATGATCTTGCGAAAGTAGGCCGGTATAAACTCAATAAAAAGTTAGGTTTGGATATACCCATGGATGTGCGTCACTTGACGCGTGGGGATATCATAGCCAGCGTCCAGCGGATGCTAGCCTTGATGAACGGAGAAGGTTCTAAAGATGATATTGACCACTTGGGCAATCGTAGGTTGCGCTCAGTAGGAGAACTTCTTCAGAATCAATTCCGTATTGGCTTGTCACGTATGGAACGTGTCGTGCGCGAACGGATGACGATTCAGGATGTCGAGGTCATTACTCCTCAAGTCTTAATCAACATTCGTCCTGTTGTGGCAGCAATCAAGGAGTTTTTTGGCAGCAGCCAGCTATCTCAGTTTATGGACCAAACAAATCCTTTGGCCGAATTAACCCATAAACGTCGCTTGAGTGCCTTGGGACCTGGAGGATTGAGCAGAGAGCGCGCTGGTTTTGAAGTGCGCGACGTCCATCATTCCCATTACGGGAGGATGTGTCCTGTAGAGACGCCAGAGGGTCCAAACATTGGTTTGATTGGTAGCCTAAGCACCTTTGGACGGATCAATCCCTATGGATTCATAGAAGCCCCTTACCGGATGGCAGATAAAGAGAACGGCAGAGTTACAGACGAGATCCATTATTTAACCGCTGACGAGGAAGAAAAATATGTCGTAGCACAGGCCAATGCACCACTTGATGCAGACGGTAAGTTTTTAGGAGAAAAAATTGACGGTCGTCATGGCCCTGACTTTGTTCATGTTTCGCCGAACCAGGTTGATTACATGGACGTATCCCCTAAACAAATGGTATCCATCGCCACGGCGCTGATTCCATTCCTCGAACATGATGATGCCAACCGGGCTCTAATGGGCTCTAACATGCAACGACAGGCAGTACCACTACTACGTACGGACTCTCCTTACGTCGGTACAGGCATGGAGTATAAAACAGCGAAGGACTCGGGTGTTTGTGCGATAACCAAACAAGCAGGGGTTGTGGAACGAGCTACTGCGGATGAGATTATTGTCCTTCGTGCTGATGGTACAACAGAGAAACATAAACTCCTCAAATATTCACGTTCTAACCAAGGGACCTGCATTAATCAGCGACCCATTGTCATGAAGGGGGAAGTGGTGGAGGCCAGTCAGATCATCGCAGATGGTCCATCCACAGACCATGGTGAACTGGCCTTAGGGCGTAATGTTCTGGTTGCCTTTATGACCTGGGAAGGGTATAACTATGAGGACGCAATCCTGATTAGTGAAAAGCTCGTCAGAGAGGATTATTACACCTCCATTCATATAGAAGAATATGAATCAGACGCGCGGGATACGAAACTTGGTCCAGAGGAAATTACACGTGACATCCCCAACGTCGGGGAAGATGTTTTGAAAGATCTTGACGAGCGTGGAATTATTCGGATCGGAGCAGAAGTTCGTCCCGGAGACATTTTAGTCGGAAAAGTTACGCCCAAGGGTGAAACTGAGTTAACGGCAGAAGAGCGTCTACTCCGCGCAATTTTCGGAGAAAAAGCGCGTGAAGTACGGGATACCTCCTTACGAGTGCCGCATGGTGAAGCGGGTAAAATTGTAGATGTGAAGGTCTTTACGCGTGAAAACGGCGATGAATTATCTCCTGGAGTCAATCAACTTGTGCGCGTTTACATTGCTCAAAAGCGAAAGATTTCAGTGGGTGATAAGGTAGCTGGTCGCCATGGAAACAAAGGGGTTATTTCGAGAATCATGCGTCAAGAGGATATGCCGTTCATGCCGGATGGTACACCGATTGAAATTGTACTCAATCCCCTAGGCGTGCCGTCGCGAATGAATATCGGTCAGGTTTTAGAAACTCACCTCGGTCGGGCGGCCAAGGCTCTAGGGATTCGAATCGCGACTCCAGTCTTTGACGGTGCCACTGAAGATGATATTTTTGAAACTTTAGAGAAAGCAGGTCTTTCAAGTGATGGTAAGACCGTCCTGTACGATGGTCGTACAGGAGATCCGTTCGACAGCAAGATCACTGTGGGCTATATGTATGTGCTTAAGCTTCACCATTTGGTGGACGATAAGATTCATGCCCGTTCGACCGGTCCTTACTCTCTCGTGACACAGCAGCCGTTAGGTGGTAAAGCACAGTTCGGTGGCCAACGCTTTGGAGAAATGGAAGTTTGGGCACTGGAGGCCTATGGAGCAGCATATACTCTGCAAGAAATTTTAACGGTAAAATCGGACGACGTCGTAGGACGTGTGAAGACGTATGAAGCGATCGTTAAAGGAGAGAATATCCCTGAACCAGGAATTCCCGAATCCTTTAAGGTTTTGATCAAAGAAATGCAGAGTTTGGGACTTGACGTTCGAGTCTTAGCAGCAGATGATCGGGAAATTGAGATTCATGATACCGATGAGGATATAACGGAAACCGCAAAGGAACTTGGCATTGATTTACATGAGGAACTTTTACTCCCCTCGAGTCGCATAGCTGGTAAACTAGAGGAGGAGGAAGAGCTCGCAGTCGACGATGAAGATCCGCTCGATGAATTAAATGTGGAAGTCCTAGAGGACGAAGATATAGATCTTGGCGATCTCAAATAGTCCCCGGACGAAAGGAGCGATATGGATTGCTAGACGTCAATAACTTCGACCGTATGCGTATTGGCTTAGCTTCTCCCGATATGATTCGTGAGTGGTCGTTTGGAGAAGTAAGGAAACCTGAAACAATTAACTATCGGACCCTAAAGCCCGAGCGAGAGGGATTGTTTTGTGAAAAGATTTTTGGTCCAACTCGAGATTGGGAGTGTCATTGCGGAAAATACAAACGGGTCCGCTATAAAGGCATTGTCTGTGATCGTTGCGGAGTAGAAGTAACCCGATCTAAGGTTCGTCGTGAACGGATGGGACACATCATACTTGCTGCACCGGTATCTCATATTTGGTATTTTAAAGGGATCCCGAGTCGTATGGGATTACTCTTGGATATGTCTCCTCGTGCCTTGGAAAAGGTCCTGTATTTTGTCTCCTATATTGTGACAGACTCAGGCGATACGTCCTTGATGAAGAAACAACTTCTAACCGAAACAGAATATAGAGAATATCGTGATAAGTATGGGGATCGTTTCCGGGCAAGCATGGGAGCGGAAGCAGTTAAACAGTTGCTCGAAGAGATGGACTTAGATAAACTGAACGACGAGTTGCGCTTAGAATTAAAAGAAGTTTCTGGTCAACGTAAGATCCGGGCAATTCGTCGTCTAGAGGTTGTCGAGGCTTTCAAGTCTTCGGGAAACCGTCCCGATTGGATGATCATGGATGTAGTTCCAGTAATTCCACCAGAATTGCGACCCATGGTTCAGTTAGATGGTGGTCGGTTTGCTACATCTGACCTTAATGACCTTTATCGCAGGGTAATTAATAGAAATAACCGCCTAAAACGTCTTCTGGATCTTGGCGCACCTGATATTATTGTCAGAAACGAGAAGCGGATGCTCCAAGAGGCAGTTGACGCCTTGATTGATAATGGACGTCGCGGACGTCCAGTTACGGGTCCAGGAAATCGACCACTTAAGTCCTTAAGTGATATGTTAAAAGGTAAACAGGGGCGTTTCCGGCAAAACCTCTTAGGAAAACGGGTCGATTATTCAGGACGTTCTGTTATCGTGGTCGGACCAAATCTTAAACTTCATCAGTGTGGACTTCCCAAGGAAATGGCTTTGGAACTTTTCAAACCCTTCGTCATGAAAAAACTGGTCAATGAGGGACATGCTCATAATATCAAAAGTGCAAAACGGATGGTTGAGAGGGTACGTCCAGAAGTGTGGGATGTTCTCGAGGAAGTAATTACTGATCACCCGGTTCTTTTGAATCGTGCTCCAACCCTTCACCGCTTGGGCATTCAGGCCTTCGAGCCAATCTTAGTCGAGGGTCGAGCCTTACAGATTCACCCGTTAGTATGTACTGCCTACAATGCGGACTTTGACGGAGACCAGATGGCAGTTCACGTTCCACTCTCGGCAGAGGCTCAGTCCGAAGCTAGGCTGTTAATGTTATCTGCGCACAACATTCTAAACCCTAAAGATGGACGTCCAGTCGCCACTCCAACTCAGGATATGGTCTTAGGATCCTATTATCTAACGATGGAGCGACCAGGTGCTTTTGGAGAGGGAAAAATATTTAAAGATTATGATGAAGCAGTTTTAGCTTATGATACAAAAGCTGTTCACTTACAGGCTAGTATTAAAGTTCGCCGCGACGGGAAACTATTAGAGACGACCGTTGGACGATTAATTTTCAATTCCGTCATTCCTCCTCAAATAGGCTACTTCAATGAAGTCGTCGGTAAAAAAGGTCTGGCCGACATCGTTGCCAAAACCTACCGTAAGGCTGGATATGAAGCGACGGCTAGCTTATTAGATGGATTGAAGAGCCAAGGATTCAAATTCTCCACCCGGGCGGGGATGACCGTCGGTTTGACGGACATTACCGTTCCCAAGGAGAAGACAGAAATCCTCACCAAGGCTGATTTAGCGGTGGCTAAAACTGAGCAGCAATATCGTCGGGGTTTGATTACGAACGAAGAGCGCTATAATTTGGTCATCGATACATGGGCTAAAGCTACTAAAACAGTAACCCAAGCCTTGATGGATACTCTTGATGAGTTTAACCCGGTCTATATGATGGCGACGTCCGGTGCCCGTGGTAATATTCAACAGCTCAGACAATTAGCAGGTATGCGGGGACTCATGGCAGATCCGTCTGGACGTACTATTGAGTTACCAATTAAGGCAAATTTCCGTGAGGGATTGACAGTCTTGGAGTACTTCATTTCTTCACACGGTGCACGTAAAGGTCTTGCGGATACTGCTTTAAGAACTGCTGACTCAGGTTATCTGACCCGTCGTCTCGTCGATGTGTCACAAGATGTGATTGTTCGCGAAGAAGACTGCGGAACTTTAACCGGCATTATGGTTGAGGATATTAAAGATGGTCCGGAAATTATCGAACCTTTGGTAGATCGTCTTGTGGGACGCTTTGTACTTGAAAACTTGCTCCATCCTGAAACTGGAGAAGTACTGGCCACACCTGACACCGAAATAACCGAAGAACAGGCCATCGAAATTGCCAACACGAATGATTCAGCCATCATTCGTTCCGTTCTCACCTGTAAGTCGCGCTATGGAGTATGCAAGAAGTGCTATGGTCGAAACCTTGCAACTGGCCGACCAGTAGAGATGGGCGAGGCGGTCGGGATTATTGCAGCACAATCGATTGGTGAGCCTGGAACACAGCTGACAATGCGTACCTTCCATACTGGTGGGGTAGCAGGGGATGATATAACCCAAGGTCTTCCAAGGGTAGAAGAACTGTTCGAAGCTCGTAAACCAAAAGGGCAAGCGATCATTTCGGAAGCCATCGGTAAAGTATCCATCAGTGAAGTTAAAGGACGGCGTGAAGTTGATCTCCTGACTGAAACAGAAGAGCATATTATCTATACAATTCCTTATGGTTCACGCCTCTGCGTTAAAGAAGGTCAGATGGTTGAAGCCGGGGATGAGTTAACAGAAGGAAGCATCAATCCCCATGATATGCTCAAAGTCAAAGGTCAACGCGGAGTCCAAGTCTACCTATTAGGCGAAGTACAACGTGTCTACCGACTTCAAGGGGTCGATATTAACGACAAGCATATCGAAGTGATGGTACGCCAAATGTTGCGTAAGGTAAAAATTGATGATGCCGGGGATACAACCTTACTTCCAGGCGGCCTGATCGATGTCTTCGATTTCCAAGACGAGAACGCCAAAGCGATTGCTGGAGGTGGGGAACCTGCAGTAGCTCATCCGGTTCTTTTGGGAATTACCAAAGCTTCTCTAGCAACTGATTCATTCCTCTCGGCGGCCTCTTTCCAAGAGACAACCCGTGTTCTCACAGAAGCGGCCATCAAAGGGAAAGTTGATCCATTACTCGGCCTGAAAGAGAATGTGATCATCGGCAAATTAATCCCAGCTGGAACGGGCATGTTGAGGTATCAAAATATTAAAACTTTGGAATCTAAGCTGACTTAATTATTGACACCTTAGACCTCAAATGCTAAACTACTATAGTGTGATTAAGGGGGGAAAGCATTTTGGTGCTTGATGAAACCTTCAAACATGCCAAAAAGAAGACGGTTGGGTTAAAACAAACTCAACGTGCCTTGGATAAAGGGCGAGTTAAACGTGTTTTTATAGCAAAAGATGCTGAGACGCATGTCCTTCGACCCATCCTTGAGTGGTGTGACAATCATCATATCGAGCGTACTGACGTTCCTACGATGAAGGAATTAGGTAAAGCATGTGGGATAGATGTGGGCACTGCCGTAGCGGCTATCTTAGAAGATTCGTAAAGCGTTTAATTAATAGCTGGAACACATAAGCGGATTTTGGAATTGCTTGTAAAATGCTGCTGCAAGCAATTCCTTGTATATTGATTTCATTAGAAAGGAGGCGGAGACATGCCGACAATTAACCAACTCATCCGTAAAGGACGTAGTTCAATCGAGCAAAAATCGACAGCTCCAGCTTTACAGTGGGGCTATAACTCCCTTAGACGTAAGCAATATCCATCAGGAGGATCCCCTCAAAAACGAGGAGTCTGTACAAGGGTTTATACTACAACTCCTAAAAAGCCTAACTCTGCACTTCGTAAGGTAGCTCGTGTGCGCTTGACCAATGGGCTTGAGGTAACCACTTATATTCCGGGAATCGGACACAATCTGCAAGAGCACTCCGTGGTTCTGATCCGCGGTGGTCGTGTTAAGGACATCCCAGGTGTACGCTATCACGTTATCCGTGGAGCTTTGGATACAACTGCTGTTCAGAAACGAGCACAAGGTCGCTCTAAATATGGTGCAAAACGACCGAAAAAAGCCTAAGTTTAAGCTTATGCTGATGATCGGAAATACGATAAAAAGGAGGGAAAATTATGCCACGTAAGGGATATGTTGCAAAACGAGAAGTTCTGCCTGATCCGATTTACAAGAATCAAATTTTAACCAAGTTTATTAATCAGATTATGTTAGATGGTAAAAAAGGAACGGCAGAGGCTATTTGCTATAGCGCCTTTAATATGATTCAGGAAAAGTCTGGTAAAGATCCACTTGAAGTCTTCTCCACTGCCCTGAAAAATGTTATGCCAGTCTTAGAAGTAAAGGCTCGCCGTGTTGGTGGTGCGAATTATCAAGTCCCCATTGAAGTGCGTGCAGAACGTCGTACGACTCTGGGTCTTCGTTGGCTTGTTGCCATGGCGCGTAAGCGCGGTGAAAAAACAATGCAAGAGAAGATCGCTGGAGAGTTACTTGATGCCTCTAACAACACTGGTGGTTCTGTCAAGAAGAAAGATGATATGCATAAAATGGCCGAGGCCAATAAGGCTTTTGCGCATTACAAATGGTAATTTGATGCATACTGACTTTGACAGAAAGGGTGAATCACAGTGGCAAGAGCATTTTCACTAGACAATACGCGCAATATAGGAATTATGGCGCACATTGACGCCGGAAAAACAACCGTCACAGAACGAATTCTTTTCTACACCGGACGTGTGCATAAAATTGGCGAAGTTCATGATGGCGCAGCGACCATGGACTGGATGATCCAGGAGCAGGAACGTGGCATCACCATTACGTCTGCTGCTACAACCTGTGAGTGGAGAAATAATCGCGTTAACATTATCGACACACCAGGGCACGTGGACTTCACTGTGGAGGTCGAACGATCTCTGCGCGTTCTTGATGGCGCAGTGGCTGTGTTTTGCTCCGTTGGCGGGGTAGAACCTCAATCCGAAACTGTTTGGCGTCAAGCAGATAAATACAAAGTTCCGCGTTTAGCTTTTATTAATAAAATGGATCGTTTAGGGGCTGACTTCTTCCGCGGTGTTTCAATGATTAAAGACCGCTTAGGAGCAAACCCTGTTCCAATTCAGTTACCGGTTGGTAGTGAGGAAAACTTCAAAGGGATTGTCGATCTCGTCTCTATGACAACGACTATCTATACTGACGACTTAGGCAAGACCGAAGAGCACAATCAGATCGCGGATGACTTAGTCGAAATGGCTAACGAATATCGTGAGAAATTAATTGAAGCTGTCGCCGAAACAAGTGAAGAACTCATGATGAAGTATCTTGAGGGAACAGAAATCACTGAACAAGAAATTCGCGAAGGTATACGCCGCGGAGTTATCGGGAATAAGTTCATCCCAGTTCTGTGTGGATCTGCTTTCAAGAATAAAGGTGTACAGCCGCTCTTGGATGCGGTGGTGGACTATATGCCTTCCCCACTAGATGTACCACCTATTAATGGAGTGCATCCTGATACGGGAGAGGAAGATCATAGGACAGCTTCTGACTCTGAACCATTTTCGGCGTTGGCCTTCAAGATCATGTCTGACCCATTCGTTGGTAAGTTAGCGTTTTTCAGAGTATATTCGGGTGTGTTGAGTGCAGGATCTTATGTCTATAACTCAACTAAAGGCAAGAAAGAACGTATTGGACGGATACTCCAAATGCACGCCAATCACCGTGAGGATATTCAAGAGGTTCGTTCAGGAGACATTGCTGCCGCAATTGGTCTGAAAGACACTACAACGGGTGATACTTTATGCGATGAGAAGACTCCTATTATTCTTGAAAGAATGGTCTTCCCTGAACCGGTTATTCACGTGGCTATCGAGCCTAAAACTAAAGTCGACCAGGAAAAAATGGGCGGCGCACTCTCTCGTCTTGCGGAAGAAGATCCTACCTTTAAAATGCATACGGATACTGAAACAGGACAGACGATTATTGGGGGGATGGGTGAACTCCATCTTGAGATTATCGTTGACCGTTTACAGCGGGAGTTCAAAGTACAATGTGATGTAGGACGTCCACAAGTTGCTTACAAAGAAACCATTCGGAAGACGGTCAAAGCCGAAGGAAAGTTTGTTCGTCAGTCTGGTGGACGTGGACAATACGGTCACTGTTGGGTTGAACTTATGCCACTTGAACCCGGAAGCGGCTTTGAATTTGTCAACAAGGTGGTCGGCGGCGTTATTCCTAGGGAGTATATTAACCCGATTGGTGCCGGTATCCAAGAAGCCTTGCAAAATGGTATTCTGGCCGGATATCCAGTTCTTGATTTACGGGCAACCGTTTATGATGGTTCTTACCACGATGTTGACTCTTCAGAAATGGCCTTTAAAATTGCCGGATCCATGGCATTTAAAGCTGGAGCACTGAAGGCAGACCCTGCGATCATTGAGCCAGTCATGAAAGTAGAAGTGACTGTTCCTGAAGAATACATGGGAGATGTCATCGGCGATATTAGCTCGCGCCGAGGACGGATTGAAGGAATGGAAGCGCGTGGCAATACTCAGGTTGTTAGGGGATTTGTTCCACTTTCTGAAATGTTTGGTTATTCAACCGACTTGCGTTCCGCAACTCAAGGACGTGGAGTCTATGTGATGCAATTCGATCACTATGAGGAAGTCCCCAAAGGCATCGCTGATGGCATTATTGCCAAGCGCCATGGGTCATAGGCGAGGTTCGAGGCATTAAATGAAGTTCGAACTCTAAAGTCCGAACTTCGCAACCTCACTGAATTATAAAGTTACTATTATTTTAAAGGAGTGAAAAAAATGGGAAAAGCGAAATACGAACGTACTAAACCACATGTTAACGTAGGAACCATTGGACACGTCGACCACGGTAAAACCACCACTACAGCAGCGATCACTGTTGTTCTTTCCAAACACGGTGGTGCTGTAGCTACAGCCTTCGACCAAATCGACAAAGCTCCAGAAGAGCGTGAGCGTGGGATTACTATTTCAACAGCACACGTAGAGTATGAAACAGATAACCGTCACTATGCACACGTCGACTGCCCAGGACACGCTGACTATGTTAAAAACATGATCACCGGTGCTGCTCAGATGGACGGCGCAATCCTTTGCGTTTCCGCTGCTGATGGCCCTATGCCTCAGACCCGTGAGCACATCCTCTTGGCCCGCCAAGTTGGTGTTCCTAGTATCGTCGTTTGGCTGAACAAAGTAGACATGGTTGACGATGAAGAACTCATCGAACTTGTTGAAATGGAACTTCGTGAACTTTTAACTGCGCAAGAGTATGATGGCGACAATGTTCCCATCGTTCCTGGTTCAGGACTGAAAGCACTTCAATGTGGTTGTGGAAAACGCGAGTGCGAGTGGTGTGGAAAAATATGGAATCTCATGGATGCTGTTGATTCCTATATCCCGACTCCAGCACGTGACACTGACAAGCCTTTCTTAATGCCTGTCGAGGATGTCTTTACAATTACTGGACGTGGAACCGTTGCTACAGGTCGTGTTGACCGCGGACGAGTTAAAGTCGGTGACGAGGTCGAAATCGTTGGTTTGACTGACGCTGCTCGCAAGACTGTCGTAACAGGCGTTGAAATGTTCCGTAAACTTCTTGATTCAGCTCAAGCTGGAGACAACATTGGAGCTCTACTTCGTGGAGTTGAGCGTAAAGACATTGAGCGCGGACAAGTGTTAGCCAAAGCAGGTAGTATCAAACCTCACACCAAGTTCTCTGGTGAGGTCTACGTTTTGAATAAAGAAGAGGGTGGACGTCACACTCCATTCTTCCATAACTATCGCCCCCAATTCTACTTCCGGACAACGGACGTAACCGGTGTAATCACACTCCCAGAAGGTACTGAAATGGTTATGCCAGGAGACCGCGTGACGATTGATGTTGAACTTATCACACCAATCGCTATGGAAGAAGGACTTCGCTTTGCTATCCGTGAGGGTGGCCGTACCGTTGGTTCAGGCATCGTTGCCAAAATTACTGGCTAATTGAACTAAGGGATCTTGTAGAGAGGAAGAATTTCTTCCTCTCTACAACAAAGTTCAGATAAGGGTGCCCTTTTTATGAGGACTGTTCAATCCGCCCTCTGGCATCTGAGCTACGGCCTCGATGGCATCTGACTTCTGATTTCAGGTAAGGCGTAAGAGGTTGCTGCCAGGTGACTCCGCTGAATCAGGGAATTTTTACGCTTAAAGCCCGTATAACGGGAATTACGAGGAGGTATTTATACTAATGAGCCAAAAGATAAGAATCCGGCTTAAAGCATATGATCACAAAGCTCTCGACCAATCAGCAGAGCGCATTGTCGAGACTGCCAAGCGAACTGGTGCACAGGTTAGTGGTCCTATTCCACTTCCGACTGAGAAGAACATTTACACCATTTTGCGCTCACCTCATGTCAACAAAGATTCGCGTGAACAGTTTGAGATGCGCACTCATAAACGTTTGATTGACATCTTGGAACCTACGCCGAAAACAGTTGATGCCCTGATGCGTCTCGACTTACCTGCTGGCGTAGATATTGAAATTAAACTCTAATTGTCCATAAATTAGAAGTAGCTTAATAGTATGTTCTGTGATATACTATAGTTATGTTTGTCGCGTGAAACACCCGGTAGCGTGGAGTAGTTGCCGAGAGGTTAGCGATAAAATAATAAAACAAGCGCTCTCGTGCTCCGGTAAATCCGGCGCACTTCAAGGCGTTTAGGAGGTGGCATTCGTGTCAAAAGGAATTTTAGGCAAAAAAATTGGTATGACTCAAGTTTTCACAGCCGAGGGACGTGTGGTTCCAGTTACTGTCGTTGAAGCGGGTCCATGCCCAGTCGTTCAAAAGAAGACTGTAGCAACTGATGGCTACAACGCAATTCAGGTTGGCTTCTCGATGCTTCGCGAAACCTTGAGCAATAAGCCGCGTAAGGGACACTTTCAAAAGGCTTCACTGAAGCCGATGCGGTATGTTCGTGAGTTTAAAGTAAGCGATGTCGAAAGTTATGAAATCGGCCAGGAAGTAAAAGCGGATTTATTCACTGCTGGTGACAAAATTGATGTTGTTGGCACTTCTAAGGGAAAGGGCTTCGCAGGTATGATCAAGCGTCATAATGGAAGTCGTGGACCGATGGCGCATGGATCAAAATATCATCGTCGTACAGGTTCCCTTGGCGCGAAAGGCCCAGCTCGTGTATTTAAGGGCCGTGAGCTGCCAGGACGTATGGGTGGCGAACGTATTACTGTACAAAATCTGGAGGTAATCCGGGTTGATGTGGATAAAAACCTGATCTTAATCAAAGGATCTGTTCCAGGAGCGAATAAGTCGTTGCTCATTCTGAAGCCTTCTGTGAAGGCGAAGTAATACTGAGAAAGGAGGAATAAGCAATGCCGAAAGTTCAAGTGTTAAATATGCTAGGCGAAGAAGTTGGAGAAATCGAACTCAGCGAAAGCATATTTGGAATACAACCGAATATCCACGTTCTGCATTCGGCGGTCGTATCGCAACTAGCTGGCGCAAGACGGGGAACTCAGTCTGCGTTGTTACGTGGCGAAGTTCGCGGAGGTGGACGTAAACCATGGCGTCAAAAAGGAACGGGTCGTGCTCGATCTGGTAGCACTCGCTCTCCGTTGTGGAGAGGCGGCGGTGTGATCTTTGCTCCCAAACCCCGTAAATATGGCTTTAAATTACCTAAAAAAGTTCGCCGATTGGCTTTGCACTCGGCACTCTCTTCGAAAGTAATGGAGCAACAGCTGATTGTCCTAGATGTACTGAGTATGGGTGAAGCAAAAACTCGTGAGGTTGTAAAGGTACTCAAAGCACTTCATGTTGACAAGAAAGCCATGTTCGTCATGGATGAGTTGGACGAAGCAGTGTTTAGATCAACCCGTAACCTTGAAGGTGTCAAGGCAACAGATGTTGCTGGAATGAATATTGTTGATCTCCTTAACCATGATATCCTTGTAATGACCAAAGCAGCAGTAACTAAAACAGAGGAGGTGTTAGCGTAATGCGCGACGCACGTGATGTCCTCAAGAGTCCGGTAATCTCAGAGAAGTCTGTAGGACTTGTCGAAGAAAATAAATACACCTTCTGGGTAAATCCAGCTGCGAACAAAATCGAAATCAAAGCTGCGGTAGAAAAAATGTTCAAGGTGACCGTAGAAGAAATCCGTACATTAAGCGTTAAGGGTAAAATGAAGCGCGTTGGCAAGTATGCAGGAAAGACTTCCAACCGTAAAAAGGCGATTGCCACGCTTAAAGCCGGAGATAAGATTGACAACTTCGCAGGCCTGTAAGCAGCTTGAGCAAAGGAGGAAAATGAAAATTCATGGCTATAAAGACTTATAAACCAACGTCGCCAAGTCGTCGTAATATGACTGGGTCGACCTATGAAGAGATAACCAGGACCGAGCCAGAACGTTCTTTAGTCAAGCCGCTGCCTAATAAGGCTGGACGAAATAACGACGGTCGCCTGAGTGTACGCCATCAAGGTGGCGGACATAAACGGATGTTCCGCGTGATTGACTTTAAGCGTAATAAAGACGGAATTCCTGCTCGAGTTGCGAGTATCGAATATGATCCGAACCGCTCTGCGAATATTGCCTTGTTATACTATCGAGATGGTTACAAAGCGTATATCTTAGCACCGAATGGACTCCAGGTCGATCAAGTCATCGTTTCTGGTCCGGATGCAGATATTAAAGTCGGCAACACTCTGCCGCTTCAGAATATCCCTGTGGGTACATTGTTGCACAACATTGAAATGAAGCCTGGTAAAGGGGCTCAGATGGTTCGCTCAGCTGGAGGATCTGCACAACTCATGGCTAAAGAAGGCTCCTATGCTACCTTAAGACTGCCATCGGGTGAAATGCGCATGATTCGAATTGAGTGCAGAGCAACTATCGGTCAAGTTGGAAACTTAGACCACGAGAATATTAACGTCGGTAAAGCTGGAAGATCACGTTGGATGGGAATTCGCCCAACAGTCCGAGGTTCTGTCATGAACCCAGTCGATCACCCACATGGTGGTGGAGAAGGCCGTAACTCGATTGGTCGTAACCCGTGCACTCCTTGGGGCAAACCTGCTCTGGGAGCTAAAACACGGAAAAAGAAAAATCCGTCGAATCGCTTTATCGTGAAACGGCGCAGTAAGTAGTCGAAAGGAGGCCCATAAATGAGTAGATCTCTTAAAAAAGGACCTTTCGTCGAACCTCGTTTACTTGAACGCGTAGAAGCAATGAACGAATCCGGTGAAAAGCGCGTCATTAAGACGTGGTCCAGACGCTCAACAATATTCCCGCAAATGGTCGGACTCACCATTGCGGTTCACGATGGACGAAAACATGTTCCGGTTTATGTTACTGAAGACATGGTCGGGCATAAACTAGGAGAGTTTTCGCCTACTCGCACCTATAAGGGCCATGCTGGCAGCGAAAAATCCAGCGGCTTACGTTAATTCGAGAGGAGGTTAAGGCACATGCAAGCAAAAGCAATGGCGAAATATGTACGTATCTCTCCTCGTAAGGTGCGCCAGGTGGTCAATCTGATCCGCGGCAAAAAGGTCAGTGATGCGTTCGCTATTCTTCAGTTTACACCCAACGGATCCACTGATGATGTGGTGAAGGTACTGAAGTCTGCAGTCGCAAATGCAGGACACAACTATGATATGAATGTTGATGAATTGATAATTACTGAAATTTGTGTGGATCAGGGACCGACTTTAAAACGCATCAAGCCTCGAGCTATGGGACGTGCTGACCAAATCCGGAAACGGACGAGTCACATTACTGTGGTTGTGGGCGAGAAGAAGGAGGGCTAAACAGTGGGTCAAAAGGTAAATCCCAAAGGCCTCCGCGTCGGAATTATCCGCGACTGGGAAAGCCGTTGGTATGCAGGCAAGAACTACATGGAACTCCTTCATGAGGATTTGAAGATTCGGGAGTTCGTAAAGAAAAAACTTAAACAAGCTGGTTGTCCTAAAGTTGAGATAGAACGTGCAGCTAGTCGCGTCAAAGTTTCAGTCTATGCTGCCAAACCAGGTATTGTCATTGGACGCGGTGGTACAGAAGTTGAAAACTTGCGCAAGCAGCTTGAAGCCATTACCGGCAAACAAGTCGCTGTAAATATTGTAGAAATAAAGAAACCTGAAATGGACGCCACACTGGTGGCTGAAAACATTGCACTACAACTTGAAAAACGTGTATCCTTCCGTCGGGCCATGAAACAAACAGTTGGCCGAACAATGCGGACAGGTGCCCAAGGGATTAAAATTCAATGCAGCGGTCGATTGGCTGGAGCTGAAATTGCCCGAACCGAATGGTATCTTGAAGGAAAAGTACCCCTTCATACACTACGTGCCGATATTGACTACGGATTTGCCGAAGCCAATACCACATACGGTAAAATCGGTATCAAGGTTTGGATTTATAAAGGTGAGGTTCTTCCCGCCAAGAAGGTCGTCGCTCAGGTGGAAGGAGGAAACTAAATGCTAGTCCCAGCCAGAGTGAAACATCGGAAACAACATCGTGGTAAGTTATCTGGTAAAGCTACACGAGGTAACACCATTACTTTTGGTGAGTTTGGTCTTATGGCTTTAGAAAGTGCCTGGATTACGAACCGTCAAATAGAGGCTGCACGTATTGCAATGACTCGCTTTATTAAACGGGGTGGTCAAGTCTGGATTAAAATCTTCCCGGATAAGCCTATTACAGCAAAACCTGCTGAAACACGTATGGGTAGTGGTAAAGGTTCACCAGAATACTGGGTTGCAGTGGTAAAACCAGGTCGCGTGATGTTTGAGTTAAACGGCGTAACAGAAGAACAAGCACGTGAGGCTCTCCGCTTAGCCATGCACAAACTCCCGATCAAATGTAAGTTCGTTACCCGTGCAGATCAAGAAGGAGGTGACGCAAATGAAAACTAAAGATTTCCGTGATCTAACAGATGAAGAAGTACTAAAGGAAATCGACGACTTCAAAACCGAACTGTTTAATTTGCGTTTCCAATTGGCAACGGGTCAACTTGATAACCCAATGCGAATCAGAGAAGTCCGCAAAGGAATTGCTCGCGGTAAAACGATACTTCGCGAACGCGAGTTAAAGATTGAACGTGCCTAAGGTGAGAAAGGAGGCATTTTAACATGGAAAGAGCCCAACGTAAGCTACGGTATGGCAAAGTTATCAGTGACAAGATGGATAAAACTGTCGTTGTATCGGTAGAAATTACCGAACGTCACCCAGTATACAAAAAATCGATTACTCGCACAAAAAACTATAAGGCTCATGACGAGAACAATGATGCCCGCGTAGGGGATACTGTTTCGATCATGGAAACTCGCCTCTTGAGCAAGGATAAGTGTTGGCGTGTGGTTGAGATTACTGAGAGATCAGTTGCTGCTCTCTAAAACGGTCTATATAAGTTCGGAAGGGGGTCAATGGGAATGATCCAGGTACAAACTAGGGTTAGAGTTGGTGACAACTCCGGCGCTAAAGAGTTAATGTGTATTCGTGTGCTGGGCGGATCAATGCGCCGGTATGCTACGATTGGCGATATTATTGTTGCTTCGGTTAAACAAGCAACGCCAGGGGGCGTTGTCAAAAAAGGGGAAGTTGTTAAAGCTGTTATCGTACGGACTAGGAAAGAAATTCGTCGTTCCGACGGTTCCTATATTCGGTTTAGCGAAAACGCAGCTGTCCTCATTAAAGACGACAAGAGCCCTCGTGGCACCCGTATCTTCGGACCAGTTGCGCGCGAACTTCGCGATAATTATATGAAAATTATTTCCCTGGCACCGGAAGTTATCTAAGACACCATGATAGGTGGAGGTGAAGAAAGTGGCTGCTACAAAGCATAAGGTACAAACTGCAAAGATCCACGTTAAAAAGGGCGACTACGTCATGGTCATCAGCGGTAAGGATGCCGGCAAAAAAGGCAAAGTTATCGATGTGATTCTCAAGAAGGGTCGTGTGGTCGTTGAGAAGGCCAACCTCATTAAGCGTCATACCAAACCTTCTCAAAGTATGCCTCAAGGTGGCATTGTTTCCAAAGAGGCTCCGATGGCCAGTTCAAACGTCATGTTATATTGTCAAGAGTGTAAGTCCGTGACACGTGTCAGTGTCAAGGTGACGGAAAATGGTAAAGTTCGCATCTGTAAGCATTGCGGTGTGAATCTCCCGGATAAACACTAATTGCGAAAGGAGGGATCTCAGTGGCTCGTCTGAAAGATAAATACCAAAACGAAATAGCTCCTGCCCTACAGCAGAAGTTTGCTTATAAAAACGTTATGCAAATCCCTAAAATGGATAAAATTGTGCTTAACATGGGCGTTGGCGAGGCGGTTCAAAACTCCAAAGCGATCGATTCTGCAGTTGGAGACATGATGAAGATCTCGGGACAAAAACCGGTTGTCACACGGGCAAAGAAATCCATTTCAACATTCAAGCTTCGTGAAGGAATGCCTATTGGCTGTAAAGTGACTTTGCGTGGTCAACGGATGTATGAATTTATGGATCGACTCTTAAATGTTGCACTGCCGCGTGTTCGTGACTTCCGAGGTATTTCTGCGAAAGCCTTTGACGGACGTGGAAATTACACACTAGGAATTAAGGAACAGTTGATCTTCCCAGAAATGGAGTATGACAAGATCGATAAGCTTCGTGGAATGGATGTAGTCTTCGTAACAACGGCTAAGACGGACGAGGAAGCGCGTGAGTTGCTTCGCGGATTCGGAATGCCATACCGTGATTAGAGAAAAGGAGGTTCAAGAACGTGGCTAAGACATCAATGGTTGTCCGCCAAAACAGGGGACAAAAATTCGCAGTACGTTCGCATAACCGTTGCAAGCTTTGTGGACGTCCCCATGCTTACATGCGGAAATTCGGAATTTGCCGGGTTTGCTTCCGGGAGTTGGCTCACAAAGGGGAACTTCCTGGGATCACGAAGGCCAGTTGGTAAAACATTGTAAGGAAGGGGGACGACTAAAGTGTCAATGTCAGATCCGATTGCAGATTTTTTAACACGCATCCGCAACGCGGGAATGGTTTACCATGATAAAGTTGAGGTACCAGCATCTCGCGTTAAGAAAGAGCTAGCTGAGTTGCTCAAAGCAGAAGGGTACATCAAAGACGTAGAAATCATTGCCGATGACAAGCAAGGCGTGATTCGGATGTATTTGAAATATGGTCCAAACCGCGAACGTGTTATCACCGGACTTAAACGGATTAGCCGTCCGGGACTTCGCGTTTATGCGAAGAAGGATGAAATGCCGAAGGTTCTTGGAGGACTCGGAATTGCAATTATTTCGACGTCAAAGGGAATTATGACGGATAAGAAAGCTCGAAAAGAGGGCCTTGGCGGAGAAGTGATCTCCTACATTTGGTAATTATCGCAACGGAGGTGCAGTGAATGTCCAGAATTGGCAAGCGCCCCATTGGGATTCCCAGTGGAGTGGACTTCAAAATAGTGGAAAACGTCGTCACTGTTAAAGGACCGAAAGGAACTTTAACGAGAGAATTGCATTCATTAATGAACATTGTGGTTGAGGACAACCAAATTGTTGTTACCAGACCTAATGATGAACCACTGAGCCGCTCCTTACATGGATTGACCCGTACGCTGATCGCCAATATGGTAGAGGGCGTTACGAACGGATTTACCAAGGGTCTTGATATGGTAGGGGTTGGATACCGTGCTTCAAAACAAGGGAACAAGCTGGTATTAACGGTCGGTAAATCACATCCGGTAGAACTAATTCCTTTTGAGGGAATTGACTTTGAAGTTCCTGCACCCAATAAAATTTTGGTTAAAGGAATGGATAAAGAGCTCGTTGGTGCCTTCGCAGCGGTTGTACGTTCTGAGCGTGAGCCTGAGCCCTACAAAGGCAAGGGAATCAAGTACGAAGGTGAAGTCGTCCGTCGTAAGGTCGGTAAGACCGGGGGCAAAAAAGGCGGTAAGAAGTAAATAAACTAGGCAAGGGCCAAATCTCTTGCCAATCGTGAAAGGAATGAGTTCCCTTTGATTAAGCGTATAGATCGAAAGGCTCTCCGCATTAAAAAGCATAAGAGCATCCGCAAGAATGTCATTGGAGTTGCTGAGCGACCACGCTTAGCAGTTTTTCGAAGCTTGAATCATATCTACGCTCAAGTAATCAATGATGAGCTCGGTGTGACACTTGTAGCTGCTTCTTCCCTCGATCCAGAGTTTAAAACTGCAGATCTATCTGGTGGAAATACTGCTGGCGCTCAAAAAGTTGGCGAATTGGTTGCGAAGAAAGCCCTTGAAAAAGGAATTACGCAAGTAGTGTTTGATCGCGGGGGTAACATCTATCACGGTCGAATCTCAGCATTGGCAGAATCAGCGCGAGAAGCAGGACTTAGCTTCTAAGCTTTGGTAAAGGAGGTAAAATCAAGTGGCGAAATTCGAAGCAAATAAGTCGGACATGAATGAAAAGGTTGTTCATATAGCCCGTGTTGCCAAAGTTGTAAAAGGCGGACGCCGTTTCAGCTTTAGTGCTCTCGTGGTTGTAGGAGACGGCCAAGGTCGTGTCGGCGCAGGATTAGGAAAAGCTGGGGAAGTGCCTGAGGCAATTCGCAAAGGCGTAGAAGATGCGAAGAAGAACATGGTAAATATACCAATGCACGGAACCACGATTACTCATCCCATCATTGGAATCTTTGGCGCAGGACAAGTATTGCTAAAGCCTGCTTCTAAAGGAACCGGAGTTATCGCAGGCGGCGCTGTTCGTGCAGTACTCGAAGTTGCTGGAGTCCATGATATCCTAACAAAGTCTTTGGGTTCAGCAAACGCTCATAATATGGTCAATGCGACAATGGCAGCTTTAAAATCTCTCAAGCGTCCAGAGGAGATTGCCAAACTCCGAGGTAAGACCGTAGCAGAAGTTCTAGGTTAAGGAGGGTCGGTCATGAAAGTTAAAGTGACACTGACAAAGAGTCCGATCGGATATTCTAAAGCACAACACAAAGTGTTACAAGCACTTGGTTTAGGAAAAGTCGGATCAAGCGCTGTTCATGAAGACAGTCCTGGAATTCTAGGAATGATTCATAAATGCATGCACTTGGTAACGGTAGAAACAGAAGTTCAATAGAAGGAGGTGTGGGCAAGCATGAAACTGCATGAACTTAAGCCTGCTGAAGGATCAACACATGCACCTAAGCGTTTAGGCCGTGGAGTTGGATCCGGACATGGAAAAACTTCCGGTAAAGGACACAAAGGTCAAAACTCCCGGGCCGGCGGCGGTGTCCGTCCTGGTTTTGAAGGCGGGCAAAACCCACTGTTCCGCAGGATGCCTAAGCGCGGCTTTAATAATATCTCAAGAAAAGAAATTATTGCTGTGAATGTCCGAGATTTGAACCGTTTTGAAGATGGCGCTGAAGTGACGATTGAAAGTCTCTTCGCAAGCGGCCTCATCAAGGCTATCAAAGATGGCGTAAAAATTCTAGCAACAGGGGAATTGACCAAAGCACTGACCGTCAAAATTGACAAAGTCAGCCCAGCAGCGGCAGAGAAGATAGTTGCGGCGGGTGGAAAAGTAGAGGTGGAATAGGATGATTGTCGATTCCCTGAAGAATGCATGGAATGTTGCGGATCTCAGGAAAAAAATCGGTTACACCCTACTGATGTTCCTGATCTTTCGCATTGGAGCACATATTCCTACCCCCTTTATTGATCGTGACATTCTGAATGAAATGTTCGGATCGGGTGCCATGATGAATTTCATGAACACGATTTCCGGTGGTTCCTTCAAAAGTTTGTCTGTCTTTGCCCTGAGTATTACGCCCTATATTACAGCCTCGATTATTTTTCAGCTCTTGACGGTTGTTGTACCATCCCTTGAACGGCTCTCCAAAGAGGGTGACTATGGGCGTAAAAAGATAACTCAATACACACGTTATGCAACGGTTATCTTGGGATTTATTCAGGCATTTGGACTGACTTTTGGGATACGTGGTGCATTGACTATTCCTAGCCCTGCTATGAAGTGGCCAATTTATCTACTGGTGGCATTAGTATTGACTGCCGGAACCGCATTTCTGATGTGGCTTGGGGAGGCAATCACTGAAAAGGGTATTGGAAACGGTATTTCGCTGATTATCTTTGCAGGAATCGTTTCACAAATCCCTTCCGCCATTACTTCACTGTTTAGTATGTTGAGAGTTGGAGAAATCAATGTCCTGTCGATTATCGGCTTGCTGCTCATCGTTACATTTATCATAGCCGGCGTTATCTACGTACATGAAGGGCAACGTCGAGTTACTGTTCAGTATGCTAAGAGAGTAGTCGGTCGTCGAGTGTATGGAGGACAGAGTAGCCATATCCCACTCAAAGTAAACCAAGCTGGAGTAATTCCGGTAATCTTCGCTATTTCCTTACTGGCATTTCCGCAAACGATTGCCTCATGGATGCCGACTTCAGGATTTTCTAGGTTTGTTAACGTCTGGTTTAGCATGAATGGTAGTCTAACTTCCATCCCTTATTTACTGCTTTATGGTGCGCTCATCATATTCTTCACGTACTTCTACACAGCGATTACGTTCAACCCAGTTGACGTAGCAGAAAACTTGAAGAAGTACGGAGGATTCATCCCTGGCCTTCGACCTGGGCGACCTACGGCAGAATATTTATCAAAAATATTAAACCGTATTACACTAGCAGGTGGTTTATTTCTAGCTTTGATTGCAGTTTTACCGACACTAGTTATTGGACTCACTGGTCTTAAGAACATCTATTTTGGTGGAACTTCCCTTCTGATCGTAGTTGGGGTTGCGCTCGAGACGATGAAACAGATTGAATCCCAACTTATGTCGAGGCATTATCAAGGGTTTATGAAATAGAGGAGGCAGAGAGAGATGAAAATAATCTTAATGGGTGGCCCAGGAGCAGGTAAAGGAACTCAAGCTAATCCACTAGTCGAACGCTTTAATTTCCCTCATATTTCTACGGGTGACATGTTTAGAGCGGCTATTAAAGATGGTACTGCACTTGGTTTAAAAGCCAAATCGTTTATGGATGCTGGCGGATTAGTTCCAGATGAAGTGACGATTGGAATTGTCGCAGAAAGATTAGCTCAGCCGGATTGTGTCGAAGGATTTCTCCTTGACGGTTTCCCGCGTACTCTGGCGCAAGGCAGTGCACTAGCAGCCATTTTGGATAAACTCGGCATGAAGCTTGACGGTGTGATCAATATTGAAGTCGACGAAGCGGTGTTAATCCCTCGCTTAACAGGACGTCGCATCTGCCGTAAGTGTGGATCATCTTATCACATGGTCTTTAACAAACCCGAACAAGAAGGGGTTTGTGGTCAATGTGGAGGAGAACTTTATCAGCGAACAGATGACAACGTAGAAACTGCGCAGAATCGTTTAAGTGTTTACAATTCGCAGACTGAACCTTTGATTAATTTCTATCAAGAACAAGGTTTGCTTAAACGTATTAATGGCGACCAGCCAATTGACCAAGTTTTTGCGGATATTTTGAAAGCATTGGGCTAAACAGAATGATTGAGCTGAAAAATGCGAATCAACTAGAATTAATGCGTAATGCAGGGCGAATCGTTGCTGAAACACTTGAATTAGTGCGTGAGTACGCTAAGCCTGGGGTTACCACTCTTGAATTGGATCGCATAGCTGAGAATTTTATTCGTGCGCAGGGTGCCATACCAGCGTTCAAAGGATACAATGGTTTTCCGGCAACGCTGTGTACCTCTGTCAATGAACAAGTTGTTCATGGAATACCCAGTTTAAGGTATTTAGATTCTGGGGATATTATCAGTATAGATTGTGGAGCGCACAAAGATGGTTTTTTTGGAGATGCGGCTGTAACCTTAGCTATTGGGGAAGTCGATGAAGATATCCAAACACTCTTGAAGGTGACTCAAGAATCGCTGATGTTGGGAATTTCACAGGCGAGGATAGGTAATCGCCTCTATGACGTCTCACATGCGGTCCAAAAGCACGTGGAAGCGAATAAGTTTTCTGTAGTGCGAGACTATGTTGGGCACGGTATTGGTAGGGCCATGCATGAGGATCCCCAGATCCCGAATTTTGGCAAGCCCGGCCGGGGACCACGACTCGAGGTAGGTATGGCCTTGGCTATTGAGCCCATGGTGAACATGGGTACGCATGAAGTGCAGACGCTAAAGGATCGCTGGACCGTGGTTACCAAAGATAACCGGCCATCGGCCCATTTCGAACACACGGTTGCGATTACGGAAAATGGCCCAGAAATTCTAACTCGATGTTAGGTGCGAGGCATAGGATTGTCAGAGGAGGGATGATAGCATGTCAAAAGAAGACGTTATTGAAGTAGAAGGTAAGGTCTTGGAGCCGTTGCCCAATGCCATGTTCCAGGTTGAGTTAGCCAATGGACACAAGGTTTTGGCACATGTCTCTGGGAAGATACGTATGAATTTTATCAGGATTCTTCCAGGGGATCGGGTCACAGTGGAGCTTTCTCCCTATGATCTATCTCGAGGACGAATCACATACAGGTTTAAGTAAGGACCAAAGGGAGGGATTACAGTGAAAGTAAAGCCTTCTGTTAAAAAGATCTGTGAAAAATGTAAAATTATTCGTCGCCATGGTATAGTCATGATCATTTGTGAAAATCCGAAACACAAGCAAAGACAAGGCTAAAAAGTTTCGGTTGCGCGGCTGATTGGAGTGCAAACTTCAATTGCACCGATTTTATATTGAGACAGAACTAAATAGTTGGAGGTGTAAATTTTAGATGGCACGTATCGCTGGAGTAGACTTACCGCGCGAGAAACGTTTAGAGGTTGCCCTGACCTATATTTTTGGGATTGGGCTCCCAACTTCACATAAGATTCTCGCCAAAACAGGCGTAAGTCCAGATGTCCGAGTGCGTGACCTCTCGGAAGACGAGGTCAGCAAACTCCGGGAAGTCATTGATAAAGAGTTCAAGATTGAAGGCGACTTGCGTCGCGAAGTTTCCCTCAATATCAAGCGTCTTATGGAAATTGGCTCTTATCGTGGCTTACGCCATCGTCGTGGACTTCCTGTACGGGGTCAGCGCACGAAGACCAATGCTCGTACCCGTAAGGGGCCGGCTAAGACTGTTGGAGCAAAACGCAAAAAGTAAAAAGGGGGGATAACCGAGATGGCACGTAAAGTTGTCCGGACAAAACGCCGGGAACGTAAGAATATTGAAAGTGGAATTGCTCATATCAAATCTACTTTCAACAATACCATGGTGACCATTACGGATACCAGCGGGAATGCACTCTCCTGGTCCAGTGCGGGTTCCCTAGGTTTTAAAGGATCTCGCAAAAGCACACCATTTGCAGCTCAAATGGCTGCAGAAACCTGTGCTAAAGTTGCGATGGAACATGGCTTAAAAGACGTAGAATGCTACGTAAAAGGACCTGGAGCAGGACGAGAAGCTGCTATTCGAGCTCTTCAAGCGGCAGGTTTAGAAGTTAATCTCATTAAAGACGTGACACCGATTCCACACAATGGCTGTCGGCCACCGAAACGCAGAAGGGTATAGGAGGTGTGTAATCATGGCTAGATATACAGGACCAGTCTGTCGCTTATGCCGTCGAGAAGGAATGAAACTATTCCTCAAAGGGGAACGTTGCTATACCGGAAAGTGCGCGATTGACCGACGTGCTTACGCCCCTGGTCAACACGGTCAAGCCCGTGCTAAGAAGCCTACTGAATATGGTCTACAGTTAAGAGAGAAACAAAAAACTCGTCGCATCTACTGTGTAATGGAAAAACAATTCCGAAGCTACTTTGATGAGGCTGCTCGTACTAAAGGGGTAACGGGTGAAAACCTGCTGGCTTTGTTGGAACGTCGACTCGATAATGTCGTGTTCCATTTGGGTTTTGCATCATCCCGCCCAGAAGCTCGACAACTTGTCAATCATGGCCATTTTACCATTAACGGCAAAAAGGTTGATATTCCTTCTTATTCAGTACGTTCTGGAGAGGTTATTGCTGTTAAAGAGGGTAGTAAGAGTTCACCACGAATGAAACAACTTCTTGAAAATCTGGGTTCTCGTACTGTTCCCGGTTGGTTAAGCTTGGATTCCAATGCTGCTGCTGGAACTGTAGTCGGACTACCAACTCGTGAAGATATTCAACTGCCAATCCAAGAACACCTCATCGTGGAGAAATACTCCCGTTAATGTTGACGTTCTACCCATATGGGTCGGATGGTTTGTATATCAAGTTCCCGAGAAAGAAGGTGCATTCCGATGTTAGAAATCGAGAAGCCCAGAATCGAGTGTATCGAGCGTTCAGAAGATAACTCCTATGCAAAATTTATTGTTGAACCTTTGGAGCGTGGATATGGAATTACCTTAGGAAATTCCCTGAGGAGAATTCTACTATCCTCTCTTGAGGGGTCAGCGGTAACATCAGTCAAAATCGAAGGGGTACTCCACGAGTTCTCGACGATTCCGGGTGTTTTAGAAGACGTAACGGACATTATTCTCAATCTTAAGTCCCTCGCGCTGAAAGGCTATACGGATGAACCTAAAGTTATTCGTATAGAAGCTCAGGGCGAAGGGGTAGTAATGGCCGGAGATATCATAACCGACCCAGATATTGAGATCTTGAACACTGACTTGAAGATTGCCACATTAGATCATGATGGTCGGTTATTCATGGAAATGACAGTTGAACGTGGTCGCGGCTACGTTCCAGCTGACAAGAACAAGAAGCCAGATCATGTCATAGGAGTTATCCCTATCGACTCCATCTTTGCCCCGATTTATAAGGTCAACTACACGGTAGAGGATACCCGGGTTGGTCAAATCACGGACTATGACAAGTTAACTCTTGAAGCATGGTCCAATGGCAGTATTTCACCAGAGGAGGCCACCAGTTCGGCAGCTAAAATTCTGAGTGAACATCTGCGCCTTTTCATGGGACTCACTGATAAACTCAATAGCGTTGAGGTTTTGGTGGAAAAGGAAGAAGAAGCCAAAGATAAAATCCTCGAAATGACGATTGAGGAACTTGATCTGTCCGTTCGTTCTTACAACTGCCTCAAACGGGCAGGAATTAACTCGGTTGAAGAGTTGACTCAAAAAACGGAAGAAGACATGATTAAAGTGCGTAACCTTGGTCGTAAGTCTTTGGAAGAAGTGGAATTTAAACTTAAAGATTTAGGTTTATCGTTCCGACCTGCCGAGGACTAATTCGGTGCAAAAGGAGGGGAATGTAATTGGCTTACCGCAAGTTGGGAAAAAACACAGGTCATCGCGGGGCAATGTTGCGTAACATTGTCACTTCCCTGTTAAGACATGAGCGTATTCAAACGACTGAAGCACGTGCCAAAGAATTGAATGCCATTGCTGAAAAGATGATTTCACTTGGCAAACAAGGCGATCTGGCTGCACGGCGTTTAACGATGGCTTATCTGATGGATGAAGATGTTGTAACAAAATTGTTTGAGACCATTGCGCCGAAATATGCTGACCGTCAGGGAGGCTATACTCGTATCATGAGACTCGGCTTACGTCGGGGAGATGCTGCCACCATGGTAATCATCGAACTCGTATAATGCGTGTCGTTAAAGACCGGGTTGCTTACGTTGTGAAGCATGCCCGGTCTTTGCTGTACTATCTGAGGGGGTGATCTCGTGAAACATAGGAATGTGCTAAAAGTGCAGAATATCCGTTATCGTGATATATTAAACGGAGTAAGTTTAGACTGGCACCAGGGAGAGATCATTGCTCTATTAGGTGCGAACGGGTCAGGTAAATCGACCTTGGCGCGGCTCTTGGCCGGGTTATTGGAACCTGAGGTTGGAGAAATCCAGTTTACAGTGGATGGTACCGTCTGCACATGGAATACAGTACAGCGCTGGCAGAAGATCGGGCTTGTTGGGCAACATCCCAGACGACAAATGATTGGCGCAACGGTCGCCGAAGAGTTAAGCTTTGGACTTTTGAACCTTGGCAAAGATCCAAGGTGGGTGCGGCACAAAGTGCGGGAGTTAGCAGGCGCAATAGGTCTGCAGGGAAAAGAAGATCAGTCTCCTGCTACCCTTTCAGGAGGGGAACGTCAAAGACTTGTTGCCACTGCGATCTTAGCAATGCAGCCATCCTTTCTAGTTTTAGACGAGGCCTTAAGTATGCTGGATGCCCGATCACAAGCCAACCTGCTCGATCTTTTAATGCAGGCCCGTCCAGAAACAGGTCAACTGTGGATTACCCATGATGCAGAATTAGCAAGCAAAGCAGATCGAGTGCTAGTCTTGCAAGGGGGTAAACTTGATGATTTGAGTAAACCAGGTGAAGCCTTTAATGACACCCAGGTAAAATCGTTGTACGGTATCCAGAGCTTGTTGGACATGACATACTTTAATGACTTTCAGGACTCGGAAACATCAATAAAAGACATAGATGACAGGAACTGCAGGTATAACTCAGATAACCCAGGTGACTCAGGTAACTCAGATGACTCGAAGAGCTCTAACACAGCGGAGGGGCAAGATCAACCAATTATTAAGTGGAATCAGACTAATTTTGAATCCCGCTTATCGATTAATAAAGTGATTAAAGCCGGCGAATTTGTAGGTATAGTCGGACCATCAGGTTCGGGGAAAACGACCCTTCTCGAGAGTGTTATGGGCTTTATCCTGCCAACAGAAGGGCAGCTTACAGTTTGTGGAGAACGTTTATCAAAGTCATCCCTAAATACTTTGCGTAGAAAAACCCGTTTTTTACTTCAGGAGGCTGGCGAATACCTCATTGGCCGAAGTGTCTACCACGAAATTTATTATGGGGACACTATAAAAAACTTGAAGCTGAAAACTCAAGATAGACTATCATATATCGAAAGTTTTGGTATCCCGGCACGCTTAGCCGAGGTTTCCCCCGAGCGCCTAAGTGGCGGAGAACGACAAAAAGTTGCTCTGGCTGCTGCTTTGAGAACTCATCCAGAGATTCTTTTACTAGACGAGCCCTTAATAGGACTCGATGTAATGAGTCGCGCCAGTATTCAAGCCATCATCTCCGCTTTGGAGAATATTACGATTCTGTATGTTACCCATGACTTGAGAGAAATTATACAGGATGTTGATCGGATTTGGCTGGTGGAAGAAGGAAAGATAGTATTAGATTGTTCAGCAGAGTGTTGGCAAGAGCATAAGGAGCAATTACAAGCAGCTGGCGTCCGCTGTTAAAGGAGGGAGACTTGAAATTAAAGTCTTTGAACTCTACTGGCCAAGCAACAGCACCTTACACCGTCTAGACCCAAGAGTAAAGGTAGGAGGATTAGCTGTCTTGTCGTTATTAATGACAATGACGCAATGGCAGGGGCTTGCCTTAACTTCCCTTGTCCTTTTGGGGTTGGTTATTTTAGGACGTACCCCCCTTAGACTCTATCGTTCGCTCATGGTGGTCTTATTTTGGATGGGGTTGTTCTATGGACTGTCCATAGGATGGGTTTGGCCAGAAGGCAACGCCTTTTGGCAGGGACATTGGTCCATGACCGGCTTGACACAAGCGGCGGAATTGCTTTGGCGAGTTTTACTGATTTTTGGGTTAACACGCCTATATTCAGCCGTTACAAGGCCCCTCGAACAAGGATTAGGAATAGCGTATTTTTTTAGTCCACTGATCAGAATCAGTCCCAAGGCCTCTGATTTCGCTCTTTTACTAACGTTGACACTGAGATTTATTCCTCTCATCGTCGAAGAAGCCTTTATTTTATGGAAGGCGAGACTACTAAAAGGTGAGTGGCCTACTTCGTGGCTTAAACGCGTTAGTGAGGTAACGCAACTTATTGTGCCGCTTCTTCTCTTAAGTCTGAAAAGAGCAGAAGAACTTGCTGAAAATCTAATGGCAAGAGGGTATTGTACGGGAAAGTACCGACCTCTTATTCTTCAAGAGCGTTCTATTGATGATTATGCTGGAGTTCTAGTCATAGTGGTTTGGGGAGTATTATTGCTGATATTAGGTTAGACTGAATTCACTGACGCGGAGGCAGGAAATTAATGCGAAATATTCGTCTGAAAGTAGCCTATGACGGAACAAACTATCATGGCTTCCAGCGACAGGATAAAACTCATGGCCCAACCATTCAGGGAACCCTGGAATCGACCTGGGCGAGACTCGTAGAAGAAGAGGTAACTCTTGCTACAGCAGGACGCACCGATGCTGGTGTTCATGCCTCCGGGCAAGTCACGAATTATATGACAACTGCAAGGATACCTGAAGAGAAAATTCCTAAGGCCTTTAACAGCTTGTTACCAAGAGATATTCGCGTCCTTCAGGCAGATCGTGTACCCGATGATTTTAACGCGCGTTGGTCGGCTAGATGGAAACGTTATGATTATAATATCGACAATCGTCGAATCCCGGATATTTTTCAGCGACTCTATGCAGCTCATGAACCTATTCCCTTGAATGTTGATAAAATGCAACTAGCAGCCAGCTTTCTAGAAGGTCGTCATAATTTCAAAACCTTTGCAGCTGCTGGTGGTGTAAGTAAGACGTTTGAACGGACTATTTATCGGTGTCAGGTTAAAGAGGACCACCGTTTAATAAAGGTATCTTGTGTGGGGGATGGATTTCTTTATCACATGGTTCGTATCATGGTAGGAACGCTCATAGATGTAGGGAAAGGGCGAATCCTTCCTCAGGAAATTCCGGATATTATCGCCAGTCAAGAGCGGAAACGGGCACGTGTGATTGCTCCAGCCCATGGGTTAACCCTTGTTCATGTGAACTACACGGAAGAAACTCCGTTTGATGTCTTTGAGGACCTCAAAATATAACTTGACATCAGCGTGTAATTTTTATAGAATATAAACATGAGTTTTTATGTCTTGGTTATGATTGAGCCCCATGACTGAGCATTGGCCGCGAGCATGATTGAGCCCCATGCGAGTGAGAATAAAACAGAAAACTGCTAATTGGAGGGAAAGTAATGACTACGTTTTTTGCGAAAGCACAAGACCAGGAGCGCAAATGGTATATCATTGACGCTGAGGGAATCCCCTTGGGTCGTATTGCTACTGAAGCAGCACGTCTCCTGAGAGGTAAACATAAACCGACATTCACGCCTAATGTTGACACAGGGGACCATGTCATAATTATTAATGCAGAAAAATTAGTGTTAACAGGGAATAAACTCAACGATAAGATGTATCGTCGTCACTCCGGATATCCTGGTGGGTTAAAAGAAGTACCTTACAAAAAGTTAATGCAAATTATGCCTGAACGAGCTATGGAACATGCCGTGAAGGGAATGCTTCCTCATAACAAGTTGGGCGCCCAGATGTACACAAAGTTAAAAGTGTACAAGGGAGAATCACACCCCCATCAAGCTCAACAACCTGAAATCTGGACAATTCAGTAGATTCAAGGAAGGAGGAAGTTAAAACATGGCAACACAATTACAATATGCTGCAACAGGACGACGCAAAAATGCTATTGCACGCGTTCGCCTTATTCCGGGTGAAGGAAAGTTCATCATTAACAAACGTGAATTAGCGGAGTATTTCGGTAAGAAAACACTGGAAATGATTGTACAACAACCCTTCAACATTACAGACACCTTGGCTAAGTATGATGTTATCGCTCTCGCACACGGAGGTGGCACCACCGGCCAAGCTGGCGCGATACGTTTAGGTATTGCTCGTGCTTTACTGAAGGCGGACAGTAGTCTTCGTCCAAGTCTTAAAAGAGCTGGTTTCCTGACACGTGACCCACGTATGAAGGAACGTCGTAAATACGGCTTGAAGAAAGCTCGTAAGGCTCCACAATTCTCGAAACGTTAAGATTCACTATTACGACGGCAAAATTATTCATATTGTCTCAGCAAGGAAGGGATTTATCCCTTCCTTTTTTACGTGTTTACTACCGGTATTGAGAAAAAGACAGTATTTTGACAAGCCAAACGCATATTCTGATTATCTCTCCCATAAGGTAAGACGGAATAGACTAGGGGAGGGATAAGCATGAGACCGATTTGGGTTGTAACTGTGAAACGACGTAAGGTATATTTAGGAATTGTGCTTGCGCTATTTTTGACGTTTGTTCTCGTGGGCGGTTTCGGGGGACAGGATAAAGAAATATGGAGCTGGACATTAGGGGACCGCGTTGTCTTGATTGATGCTGGTCATGGGGGCGTGGATCCGGGCGCGGTGGGTATAAGCAAGGTGCTGGAAAAGGATGTTACTTTGGCCGTGTCCAAACGCCTGCAAGCCCTTATTCAGCAAAGTGGAGCTAAGAGCATAATGGTTCGAGTGGAGGACCGCGACTTAGGAAGCTCTCAGGGACTCGCGAAACGTAAACGAGAGGATTTAGCGCAACGTATTCAGCTGGCAATGGATACTCAAGCTGAAGTCTACCTTAGCATTCACGCTAATAGTTTTCCTGACGCAAAACTCACTGGAGCACAGACCTTTTATCATGCAGATTCACCGGAAGGAAAGCTACTAGCTCAATCAATTCAACAGGAATTGAATATCATGACCAAGGGTAAACGAGTAATTAAAGGAAATCAGGATATCTATGTTTTGAAAAAGGCAAACCAGGCTGCAGTCACAGTTGAACTCGGTTTTCTTTCTAATCTTGAGGAAGAACAGTTATTAACGACACCTGAATATCAACAACAGCTTGCTGTTGCTATTTATAAAGGTTTAACAGTATATTTTAGCAAACAATTTGAAGGGTCTAAAAATCCATGACGCTTGAAAATATTTATGGAATAAACATTGAAAATGTTTAAGAGATAATCAGAGAAGAATAAGGAAAATGTGACTTAGGAAATGTAAGGAAATAATTAGTAAGAATATCTTGCAGAAGATTGTTGTATTTTGCAGGAAATTCTATTTAAAATAGCGAATAGTGTTTTGGTAGATAAACCTTCAATATTCAGAGACAGATAATGAAGGTCTTATTGGATAAATGGAGGAGGCGCTTGACATTATTCCTTTGGGATTATTTCTTTTAGGGGTTGTATTTTTGTTAATAGGATGGCGTTGGCAGAGTCCGCGCAGTGAGGAAAATCTTACTGTATTTAAAGGGTTGGCATATTTGAGAAGCGAGATTTTAAGAGTACAGGATCGGGTTCATGTTTTGGAAGACGAAGTTCTAAAAACAAAACTATTGTACAATAGTGGTGAAAATAAACCAGTAGTCGTCGATAACAAGGACTTAGATATCAAGGCAAATAATGAAAAGGTTGCAGTCTCCAAGGAACTACAAGATCAGAAAACTGGCCTAAAAAAACTTGAGCATCAGGAAATCGGGCTGAAAGAGCCAGAGCACCAAGAAATTAAGCTTAATGGAGTTGGACCTGGTAAAGTTGAACTTAAAAAGGTAGGCCTTAATGGCGCAGAACCCATACAAAAGGCTAGAATCTATTCTATTAGTCCTCAGGAACAAAGAGAACGAAGTAATACTGCTGCTAAACGGCGGCTCGACGAAAAAGCTGAATCAAGGCTACGGGCTTCCAACGACGCTCCTCTAGCGGATCATCATATCTCAGGGAAATTCAGAGAGGTCATAGAGCTTGCTGCTCAAGGGCAACGTATTCCTGAAATTTCTCAGCGCTTATTAATCAGCCAGGATGCGGTAAGGATGGTCTTGAGTATGCAGTCTAAGGGAGGAGTCCGATGAAAATAACACGCTCCTATTGGCTCGGTTTAGGTTCTGGGCTTATATTAAGTGCGTTGTTGACTATGGTTTTCTCCCCGCTACAGGGACAAGCTCTAGCGCCTAGGGATTCTTCGCCTGTTACTGACGTGAAGCAACCACTTCCTACCCCCTCTGAGCCTGATCCCATAAAATCTCCAGAAGCAACACAACCCACTCAGGTTGACCAATCTAGTGAGCAAAGTACCACCACCCCTATTGATCGGCAGTTTGTCATTCCTAAGGGGTCAAGTGCTGAAAAGATAGCAGATCTGTTAGTGGCGCAAGGTTTTATAAAGGATAAGGAAACCTTCTTATTAGACGCTCGTCAACAGAGGGTTGAAAGACGATTCACGGCAGGGACGTTTAATTTGTCAGAGGGTCTTACCACTGAAGAATTGCTACATCGCCTAGTTAAATAATAAAAAGGACAAGGAATTTTGCGAGACCGCAAAAGTACCTTGTCCTTTTATTTGCCCTCTTTTTAGAATTTAAAGGGTTAATTTTGGATAATTTAGTAATATGATTGCCAAGAAAAAGGATTGTGGGTTAAAATGGAATTGCCAAGATTATTACTTCCTGTGAAACATTTGATGGCAGTTAAACGTACTAAAGAGTGAGAGGATACTGCGAGTTTTAAAACTCAAGATTGGAGCCTGAATGGAATGAAAGATGCCGAGATAATTCGGCAAGTACTAGCAGGTCATCACGAACAATATGCTGGCCTTGTCCAACGTTATCAGGAACCGTTAGTACACTTTTTGCGGCGAATGCTAGGATCAGACGAGGATGTATTTGATTGTGCACAGGAGGCCTTTATAGCTGCCTATCGAAATCTATACCGCTACTCTGAAGAACACCCGTTTCGGGGCTGGTTATATGCGATAGCGCGCAATAAAGCCCTTGACCTTTTACGTAAACGAGGTAGAGAGGTTGCGGTGATCTTAGATGAAAATCTCCCAGATCAGCAACCAAGACCAGAGGATATTTTGTTAGCGAAAGAGCAAGCTACTATGCTTTCCAAGGTGTTGAATGAGCTTCCGGAACATTATGCGCAGGCACTTTATCTGCGCTTTCATCAAGAACTTTCCTACAAGGAAATCGCTGTCGTCTTACAAGTACCTGTAAGTCGAGTCAAGACTTATATCCACCGTGGAAAAGATAGACTGCGTCAGCAACTGGAAAGGAGGGATATCCATGAAGAAGACGAACGACATACTGTGGACTCAAATATTTCAGGATAAACCCATCCCACGGGAAACCATGGGGAATTTCCACACTGAGCTAATGGCCAAGATTTTAGGACACCCAGTAAATTTTGCAGAGGAAATTCATCTTGGGCAGCGTAGAAAATGGGGGATTGGGTTAGCCGCTTGCTTAATGATTTCCGGAGTTGCTTTCGGAATTTTTTTGTGGTTGGGAAGTGATGTGCTCTATCGAGGACTCAATTCATTGCTGATTATGCTGTCTGGATTACCTTATGTTGCTGATCTCCTGCAAGTTGGAAATCAAATTGTCCAAAATATGTTACTTTTACGAGAGCTGAAAATAGGTATAAGTCTTCTCTGGGGAGTGCTATCTTGGCCGCTGCTAGGAATTTTATCCGTTATTGTGGTCTTTAAACGTTCAAACTCGGTGTATCATGAAAGGCCCTTAGTTTAATATCGAGCGTCTTCATTCGATGGCATATCCAGGGCGCTATGCCCTGGAGAGTTTAAACTAGATTTCGGATGGAGAGGAACTCCCCCGAAGTAAGTTTTCTAGATATAATGAGAAATAGAGAAGAGAGATGGGATGCTCCATGGATGCGATTAAGGCTTTTTTTAGAGATCAGGCACAGCATCTACGTAATGAAGTATGGGAAGTAGCCCGTCAAATCGGGGAGCATCCCGAGCTCGGCTATAAGGAATACTTTGCCTGCGAAGCGTTAAGTCGCTTTCTTCAGAAGCACGGGTTTAAAGTGAGCCGAGGGATCGCGGGAGTGGAGACGTCGTTTATTGCTCGTTTTTCAGGTACCCGTCCTGGGCCCAAGATTGCTTACTTAGCAGAATATGATGCTTTACCGGATGTTGGCCACGGTTGTGGGCACAATTTAATTGGAGCCAGCAGTGCAGGGGCTGCGGTCATTTTGAGTAAGAGTTTAGAACTGTCTGGGGAAGTTTTAGTGATTGGTGCTCCTGCGGAAGAAACTAGTGGCGCAAAAGTGACCTTGGTTGAGAAGGGAATCTTTGCTGACATTGATGTGGCCATGATGGTTCATCCAGGCAGTCAATACGTCCCTATTATTACTAGCCTTGCGCTAGATGCCTTAGAGTTTACGTTTCATGGACGAGCTGCCCATGCAGTGGCTGCTTCTCATTTTGGGATTAATGCTTTGGATGCTTTAATTAATTTCTTTGTAGGTATCAACGCGCTCAAAAAACAGATTCCTCAGGACATGAAAGTTAATGGGATCATAACTGAGGGGGGAACAGCCCCTAATATTGTTCCGGAACGTGCTGTGGCAAGGTTTTACCTACGGGCTCGAAAGCGTAAAGATTTAGATGATTTGAGAGAACAGGTGATTCGTTGTGCTGAAGGGGCTGCTTCGATGGTCTCAGCTCATATGACTTGGCAAAAATTTGAGTTTTCCTATGATGAAATGCATACGAATTTATCCTTAGCAGAATGCTTTACCAGAAACCTCCTCAAAATGGGGGTTTCTCAAGTAGCACCACCGCAAACTGCTATGGGGTCCGTAGACATGGGAAATGTCAGTCGTGTCGTACCGTCAATCCATCCCTATCTTACGTTAGGGACAGGAACAGAAATCCCACATACGCGTGATTTTGCTCAAGCCTCGCTCTCTTCGGATGGGGAAAGCTTAGTTTTGCTAGCAATGCAAATACTAGCCTTAACCGGCTGGGATGTTCTAACGGACAAAAAACTTTTACGACAAATCAAGCGAGAATTTCGCTTGAATAAGTGATTTTTCGATCGATACTGGGTACATTATTAAAGTGGATACATAAATAATATCAGAAAAGAGGGGAAGAACCCCCTCTTTTCTTTAAGGTAGTATTGAATTTTTATGCATATATATGTATAATTATTAAAATTAGAATGAGCAAAATATCTGCTGGGCATGATCCAGTAAGGGGGGCAAGATATGAAAGTTGGAGTGTTAGGTGCCACAGGGTATGCAGGGCAAGAGTTAGTGCGGTTATTGTGTAGACATGAAGAGGTGAATGATTTATATCTCGCCTCGTCTAGTGTAGCCGGTGAAGCATATGAAGCGATTTATCCCCATTGGCATAATCAGAACGTAGGGATCTTACAGGATGAAAATGTTCCGGATCTGGATGTGCTGTTCTGTGCGCTTCCTCATGGTTTGACGGCGGAGAGAACGAGTGCCTTTTTGGCCCGTAAGATAAAAGTGATTGATCTGGGAGCAGATTTTCGTTTGAATTCAGCAGAGGTCTATGAGCAATGGTACAAGATTAAGCATCCAGCGACTGAGCTTCTTAAAGAGGCAGTTTACGGTTTACCAGAACTCTATCGTGAGCAAATTAAAGGACACTCCCTAATAGCTAATCCAGGTTGTTATCCGACCGCTACCTTGCTTGCTTTAGTCCCCTTGTTACGTCAGAAGTTGTTGCAGACGAGGAATTTGATCATTGATGCAAAATCAGGTGTTTCAGGGGCCGGAAGAGGGGTCTCGTTAGGGGTTCACTATTCTGAGGTCAATGAAAATTTTAAGGCTTACGGAGTGGCAAGTCATCGTCATACTCCAGAAATCGAACAAGAACTTTCGCGCGCTGCTGGGCAACCACTCCTTGTAAATTTTACGCCCCATTTAGTCCCCATGACGCGTGGGATGCTAGTTACTATCTATGCTACGGTTCAGGAGGGGGTCCAAGAAGCGGATTTGCGCAAGTGTTGGATGGAGCAGTATGAAGAAGAGCCCTTCATTCATATCTTGCCAGAGGGTACCTGGCCCCAAACGAAGTTCTCCAGTGGGAGTAACCATGCCTTTTTACAATTGACCGTTGACCAAAGAACTGGCAATGCGATTATCGTGGCAACGATCGATAATCTAATGAAGGGTGCAGCAGGTCAGGCCGTACAAAACATGAATCTAGCAATGGGCTGGCCTGAAGGGAAAGGCCTTCAAGGAACCGCCTTATGGCCCTAATGCAAGCTGAGGACGGTTCCTGACTTGCATATCACTATCATGACTTGCACTTCACGTGCATCCTAACTGACATCAGGGACCTGTTCAGTGCAAGTCGGAGTGAAAGTCGAAAACGCTGCTAACTTGCACCAGATGCATTAAAACCATTTGTAATTTTAATCTTAGGGATATGTTCGTGCTAAGGGGTTGTGATAACTAAAAACGATCGCTTATCCAATCGATGGACATACACGTCTACAAGTGGGTGTGGGACCCCGGTGGAATGGCGCTAGAAACTAACTTATATTAGTAAAGGAGAGTGTGAATTAGTGGATAACACAGAAAAAGCTTGGAAGTTGATTGACGGCGGCATAGCTGCCCCCAAAGGATTTTATGCTGCTGGTGTCCAAGCAGGAATTAAAAGTAAGGATAAGTATGATGTAGCGCTTATTTTTTCTGATGTTCAAGCGCAAGCGGCTGGTGTATATACTCGAAACCTGGTCAAGGCTCACCCTCTATATTTAACTCAGCGCCATTTGGAGAATGGCCTAGCCCGAGCAATTGTCGTTAATAGTGGGAATGCCAATGCCTGTGTTGGAGAATTTGGCGATAAGGCGGCCTTTGCCATGGCTGAAGTAGCAGGTATGTATTTGGCTGTACCGACTGAGGACGTACTGGTAGCCTCGACAGGTGTGATCGGGGTTGAAATGCCGCTCGATCGAGTCTTAAATGGTATTCGGTCGGCGAGTTCACTTCTACTTAACGATGTGGTCAAAGGGATTCGTGGGCAGAAGGAAACGGCTGATGAAGGGGCACACCGGGCAGCTCTAGCGATTATGACAACGGATACGATGGTGAAAGAATATGCATATGAGCTTCCCTGTGCACAGGGAGGTGTGATTCATCTTGGAGCGATCGCCAAAGGATCGGGGATGATTCACCCCAATATGGGTACTATGTTAGGCTTCTTAACGACGGATGCGCTCCTGCCTTCAGAAGAATTGCAGGATATCCTGCGTGAAGCGGTAGAAGAAAGTTTCAATATGGTGACGGTCGATGGGGACATGAGTACAAATGATATGGTGCTCTTGATGGCAAACGGGGCTTCTGGAGTGGCTCCGACCGGAGAAGACCGCTCTAACTTCGAGAAGATGATCAAAATGATGTGTATTAAGCTCGCCCAAGATATTGCTCGAGATGGAGAAGGGGCCAGCAAGTTTATGGAAGTGACGGTATCGGGGGCCAAAACAAAAGACGATGCCCGAAAGATCGCACGGAGTATTTGTGGTTCGAGTTTGGTCAAGACCGCAATGTTCGGAGAAGATGCCAATTGGGGACGGATTTTAGCGGCTGCTGGCTATGCTGGTGCAGAGTTTGATCCTGAAAAGGTCGATGTCTTGCTGGGGAATCTCATCGTTGCCGAAGGGGGCAAAGGAGTCGAGTTTTCAGAAGAGCAGGCCAAGGTAATTCTAAGTGCAAAAGATGTCCTGATTAGCTTGTATCTTCACAACGGGGAAGAACAAGCTACAGCCTGGGGATGCGATCTTACGCACGAGTACGTCACCATTAATGGGAGTTATAGAACTTAAGAACTCGGTAACAGTTAGAGTTTAGATGCGTTGAAGGGTAGGGGCAATTCATGAATTGCCCATGCTAGCGATAAGAGTCATAGTTGATGATGGAGGTGGTACTTGAGATGGAAATGACACCGATGGAACAAGGTTTAGGTAAAGCTCGGGTTTTAGTAGAAGCTCTTCCGTATATTCAAAAATTTGCAGGTAAAACTGTGGTTATTAAGTATGGTGGGCATGCCATGGTGGATCCGGTATTGAAGGAATCCGTCATTATGGATGTTCTACTCTTGCATTCTGTGGGGATACGTCCCGTTTTGGTCCACGGAGGAGGCCCGGAGATCAATGCCATGTTGAAGAAGATGGGGATTGAAAGTCAGTTTGTACGGGGGCTAAGAGTGACCGATGCCCAAACCATGGAGATCGCCCAAATGGTCTTACTCGGTAAATTGAATACAGAGATGGTATCTCTGCTCAATCGCTTTGGTGGAAAGAGTGTTGGTTTATCGGGCAAAGATGCACAGCTACTTGTTGCAACTAAGAAGCCCATGCAGATGCCCAATGACCAAGGGAAGATGGAAGAAGTAGATTTAGGGTGTGTCGGAGAAATCCAGAATGTTAATCCAGATATTCTCGAGACCTTACTCGGACAAGGCTATATTCCCGTGATTTCACCTGTTGCCAGCGGGGAAGGCGGGGAAACGTATAATGTCAATGCAGATACGGCTGCCGGGAAAATTGCAGAGGCACTAAAGGCAGATAAGTTGCTTCTGCTCACAGATGTTAGCGGGATTCTGCGTGATCTTTCGGATAAGGACTCTCTTATTTCCACAATTTCCAGAGCAGAAGTCGATCAACTGGTGGAGCAGGGAATCTTGAGCGGAGGAATGCTGCCTAAAGTTGAGTGCGCTGTTTCGGCGTTAGAAAGTGGCGTGGGCAGTGTGCATATCCTTGATGGACGGTTAAGTCATGCTATATTACTAGAATTATTCACGGATGGCGGTATTGGAACGATGTTCGTATAGGCTATCGCCAGAAGTCAGTGATCAGAGGCCAGAGGCCAGAATTCGTGGTTCGAACACCGAATAGCGAATATCGAATATCGAAAAAGGGGGATGGAGATGTTGAAAGACTTGTCGACTGAAGTAATCATAGAGCATGGAAAAAAAGTTGTGATGAATACCTATGGTCGTCTGCCAATGACGATCGTCAAAGGGGATGGCGTATGGGTTTGGGATTCAGAAGGGAAACAATATTTGGATTTCGTGACAGGACTAGCCGTTAATTCATTGGGGCACAGCCATCCAGCGATTGTTCGTGCTATACAAGAACAGGCTAAAGAGCTTTTACACACTTCAAATATTTACTGGATTCCGAACCAAGTCGATTTGGCAGAACGCTTAGTGCAGAACTCCTTTGCAGATAAAGTCTTCTTCTGTAACAGTGGAGCAGAGGCGAATGAGGCGGCTTTTAAGCTTGCTCGGAAATATGCTAAGAAACATTATGGGGCGCATAAACACGAGGTAGTTACCCTGGAAAATTCCTTTCACGGCCGGACCTTAGCAACTCTCACACTCACAGGACAGATAAAATATCAGGAAGGGTATGATCCGCTTCCCGTAGGATTTGCCTATGCCGCTATTAATGATATCGACGACCTTCGTTCTAAGGTCAATCAAAATACAGCTGCCGTCTTTATTGAACCCATTCAGGGAGAAGGTGGAGTGATTCCTTGCTCGATGGAGTTTCTACAAGAAGCACGAGCTTTGTGTGACGAATTTGGGGCCTTGCTAATTTTTGATGAGGTTCAGTGTGGAGTTGGACGGACAGGAAAGCTCTTTGCCTATGAGTGGAGCGATGTGACACCAGATATTATGACCTTAGCGAAAGCTCTGGGTGGTGGGGTTCCGATAGGGGCGATGCTTGCTACTGACAAAGTGGCCTCAGCGTTTCAGCCCGGTGATCATGCTTCTACCTTTGGCGGTAACCCTTTGGCCACAGCAGCAGGGTGTGCAGTGTTAGATGTAATGCTCGAAGATGGATTTATGGCAGGAGTACAGGAGCGTTCAGAAGAGTTTAAAAAGGGACTTGAACAATTAGCTCAGAAATTTCAGACAGGAGGGCCTGTTAGGGGACAAGGGTTCATATTGGGTTGGCCAGTTTCCAAGTTAGGACCAGAAATTGTGGAGGCTTGCTTACAAAATGGACTACTGATTAACTGTGTTGGTGGTAAAATCTTACGTTTCCTTCCCCCACTGAATGTTGAGAAGCCAGAAATGGATAAAGCCTTGGGCATTCTAGATGATGTGTTAAAAAAGATTTGGAAGTGATTCCAGAAGTCGGAGGTCGGATACCAGAGGTCGGATAGAGGGCAGAAACCTGATGCCAGGGACCAGAAGGAAGAAATCTGAGACCGAAGGTTGATAAGCCAGATACAAATAGCAAACGGCTTTAATAAGTTGGCTTAGATCTAGTTATAGAGGTAGCGGGCTGGCACTAAATAAATAGAGATTTTTCTTCGAGGAGGATGGAATGAAAGCAGCACTCGTACTTGAAACCGGAAAAGTCTTTATAGGGGAGTCTTACGGAGCGACGGGAGAAGCTGTGGGAGAAGTCGTTTTTAACACAGGAATGACAGGTTACCAAGAGGTGTTAACCGACCCATCCTATGCGGGACAGATGGTATGTATGACCTATCCACTAATTGGGAATTACGGTATAAACAGTCAGGATGATCAATCGAAGAAAGCCCAAGTTCAGGGGTTTATCGTGAAAGAGGCAGGTCGTCATCCAAGTCACTGGCAGATGGAGAAAAATCTTTCGAGGACATTAGCCCAATTTGGGGTTGTGGGGATTAAAGGGATTGATACACGCGCTTTAACACGGATTATTCGTGAACACGGGGTTTTGCGCGGAGTAATTACAACACAGATTGAACATCTAGAGGAGTGGATCCCAAGGTTGACGAAGTGGATTTCTCCTACGGATGTTGTGGCTAAGGTCAGCACCCCTGAAATCTACACCTTACCCGCTATATCTGGTGCCCGTACCGAGAGTGAATCGTACCATGTCGTGGTGATGGATTTTGGGATTAAGAAAAATATTTTACAGGCTATGCAGGAGAGTGGGTTCAAATTGACAGTGGTTCCACATACTGCTTCTGCAGAGCAGATTTTAGAGAGAAATCCAGATGGGGTTTTTCTATCCAATGGGCCTGGAGATCCGAAGGCGGTTGCAGAGGGGATAGAGACGATACGTAGTTTGATCGACAAACGCCCTATTTTCGGAATCTGTTTAGGGCATCAACTTTTGTCACTCGCCTTGGGAGGGGACACCTATAAGATGAAGTTTGGGCATCGAGGGGGAAATCAACCTGTCCAAGATCTTCAATCGAAACGTGTGACGATCACTTCTCAAAACCATGGGTACGCGATTGCTGAAGCAAGTCTGGAACAGACTCCTTTATATGTGACTCATCGTAACCTCAATGATCAAAGCGTTGAAGGGGTAAAACATCGGGATTTTCCTGTTTTTTCCGTCCAATACCATCCAGAAGCTGGACCTGGCCCGAGTGAATCCTTGTATCTATTTGAGGAATTTACGGACTTAATGCAGAAAAGGAGGGCTCAAGATGCCACTTAACCCGGCGTGGAAAAAGGTGCTTGTCATTGGGTCTGGACCGATTGTCATTGGGCAGGCTGCAGAATTTGATTATGCCGGAACCCAAGCGTGCAAGGCCCTTCGTGAAGTTGGGGTAGAAGTGGTGCTGGTGAACAGTAATCCGGCAACTATTATGACGGATGTAACCATGGCGAATATTACCTATCTCGAACCCCTGTTACCCGAGGTTTTAGAGAGGATTCTTAGCAAAGAACGTCCTGATGCGCTGCTTCCCACCTTAGGTGGGCAAACGGGACTTAATCTAGCGATGGAATTGGAACGAAGTGGGATTTTAAAGCGTTATGGTGTAGAACTGATTGGCTGTAATGCTGAAACAATCTATAAAGCAGAGGACCGTGACGCCTTTAAAGAGACCATGCTTTCTCTTGGAGAACCCGTGGCCCAAAGTGTGATCGTGACAACCCTGGAAGAGGGGGAGAAGTTCGCTAAAAAGCAGGGATTTCCGTTAATTATTCGGCCAGCCTATACCCTTGGTGGGACGGGTGGGGGCATTGTTAAAAATGCTAAAAGCCTAGAAGAGATTTTGCAAAGAGGACTACAGTCTAGCCCGATTGGACAATGTCTTGTGGAGCGCAGTGTAGCGGGCTGGAAGGAAATTGAGTATGAGGTTATGCGAGACGACGCGGATAACTGTATTACGATCTGCAACATGGAAAACATTGATCCAGTCGGAATCCATACCGGGGATAGTATCGTCGTAGCACCGTCCCAAACCTTAACAGATGTTGAATATCAGATGCTACGGGCCTCCTCGTTGAAAATTATTCGGGCCTTAGGGGTTAACGGTGGCTGTAATGTCCAGTTCGCGTTAAATCCAATGAGTCGGGAATATGTGGTCATCGAAGTTAACCCGCGGGTTAGTCGTTCCAGTGCGCTTGCCTCAAAAGCAACTGGCTATCCAATAGCCAAAATGGCAGCCCTGTTGTCCGTTGGATTTACCCTTCCAGAATTAACAAATCCAGTGACCGGGAATACCAGTGCCTGTTTTGAGCCTGCTCTAGATTATGTCGTTGTCAAGTTCCCCCGTTGGCCCTTTGATAAGTTTCCTGCCGCGGATCATCGTCTTGGTACGCAAATGAAAGCGACCGGAGAAGTTATGGCGATGGAACGGACTTTAGAAGGGGCTCTGTTGAAAGCGACACGTTCTTTAGAAATAGGAAGTGTAGGGCTTCGCATCAAGGCCTCTGGAGGTTGGACAGAGATGGAGATTGAAGATAAGCTGGTTCGAACGGATCATGAGCGTTTCTTCGCGTTAGCTGAAGCGTTCCGCCGGGACTGGACCATTCTTGAAGTTCAAAGGCTTACCCAAATCGATTCTTTCTATTTGTCTAAGATCAAAGATCTTGTCTCCCTTGAACAGCGCTTACAAAGGGAGGAATTAAGCACCGAGCTACTACGGTTTGCTAAAGTGCAAGGATTTTCTGATTTAGCGATTGCCAAGCTGATAGGGCGTTCGGAAGAAGTAGTACGTGCCATGCGTGTGGCCCTCGGAATCATTCCAGTCTATAAGACCGTTGACACTTGCGCGGCAGAGTTTACCTCGGCGACTCCTTATTACTATTCCAGTTATGAAGAAGAAGATGAGGTGGCTATTAGTACGGGTCCCAAAGTAGTCGTCCTAGGCTCAGGCCCTATTCGGATTGGACAAGGGATTGAATTCGATTATTGCTCTGTCCATGCCCTTTCTGCTTTGCAAGAAGCGGGGGTGGAAGCCATCATGATTAATAATAATCCAGAAACCGTATCCACAGATTTTGATACTGCAGACAAGTTGTATTTCGAGCCTTTAACGGTGGAAGATGTGCTTCATGTTTTGGAGAAGGAAAAGGCGGATGGGGTATTAGTCCAATTCGGAGGGCAAACGGCAATTAATTTAGCGGGTCGATTGAGTCTTGCTGGGATTCAAATCTTAGGTACAACCGTCGACGCGATTGATTTAGCAGAAGATCGTGAACGTTTTGCGGTACTCTTAAGTCAACTTGGAATTCCCCAATCCGAAGGGAGAAGTGTAACATCTGTTGCTCAAGCGAAAAAAGTTGCAGAGCAACTTGAATTTCCGCTGATCGTTCGTCCTTCCTACGTCATTGGAGGACGTGCTATGCAAGTCGTTGAAACCCTCAAGGAACTTGAAGATTATTTAAGAAGGGCAATTCACCTATCCGAGGATCATCCGATTTTGGTGGATCGGTACTTGGAAGGAAAAGAAGTCGAAGTGGACGCCGTCTCGGATGGAGAAACGACCGTGATCGCGGGTATTATGGAGCACATCGAGCGCGCGGGAGTTCACTCAGGGGATAGTTCGGCAGTTTATCCGCCCCAAAGTTTAACCCCTGCTGAGATAGAACAAATTCAGGATTTTACCTGTCGTCTTGCCTTGGGAATCGGAATCAAAGGACTTATAAATATTCAATATGTCGTAGTTCGAGGCAAAGTGTATGTTCTTGAAGTGAACCCTAGAGCAAGCCGTACAGTGCCTATCCTTTCTAAAGTCACTGGAATCCCTTTAGTAAATTTGGCGGTTCAAGTTTCCTTAGGTAAAACCTTGAAGGACATGGGTTACAAACATGGGCTCGCTCCAGAAGTACCGTTCGTCGTCGTGAAAGCTCCAGTTTTTTCCTTTGAAAAATTGACTAAAGTCGAAACATCTCTGGGACCGGAAATGAAATCGACCGGTGAAGTATTAGGAATGGACACTCAATTTGGGCACGCATTGGCCAAAGCCTTCGCAGCCTCACATATTCCACTCCCCAACGATGGAAACATCTTGGTTTCTGTGGCGGAAAAAGACCGCCCTGAGGCCATCATCTTGGCTCGCCAACTTGCTCAGTTAGGGTTTGGAGTCAAGGGAACGGGGGATACGGCTAAAGCCTTAGCCTTGTGCGGTGTAGAGGTTGAAGAGGTCAGTGAATCCAGCGAGGCTCTTCAGGAGGCCATTCGGCAGCGAGAATTTTCCTTTATCCTCAGCACACCCACTAAAGGGACCCCGGAGAGGACCGGTTATTTGCTTAGAAGGCTAGCAGTGGAACATGGGGTTCCCTGCTTTACATCGATGGATACGGCCAAAGCCGTCGTTCGAGCCTTGCATGAAATTCGGAGTAATACCACTCCTCAGGTGCTCTCCTTACAGGAGTATCTGGCATTGTAGAGAATAAATAGGAACTCCCGCTCGAGATTGTCGAGCGGGAGTTTTAGACGTCTTTACTTTGGTTCTATTCAAAAACCATGTATAAAAATATAAGTCAATGTGATTACTCACTTCAATGACCTGGATTTTTTCTTAACCTTCTTCTATCTGGAAGTAGCGGCCATTTTAATAATGGCCTTAATCGGTTATAGACCCAACGTGATTCCTTTGTCAACAGGGGTCCCAGTATTGCAAGAATGAGAACATACAAGGCGGCAAAGGGTTGCAACGAGGTTAATAATCCACCTGCTTTTGCAAGAGTGGCTAAAATAATCGAAAATTCACCCCGCGAAATAATAGTCAGACCAATATTCAGTGAGGCTCTATGGGAGAGACTAGCTTTCCTCCCTGCCCAAACGCCCGATACAATATTGCCTAAAAGGGTTAAAATGACAGCGATTACAGCAGGCCAAACTGCTCCACCCAAGGCAAAGGGGTCGATACTTAGACCAAAACTAAAGAAGAAAAGTGCACCAAAGAAATCTCTGAAGGAAACAATTAAATGCTCTATGCGTTCGGAATGATCTGTTTCTGCCAGTACCAGACCAATTAGTAAAGCTCCGATGGCTTCAGCAATGTGCAGAGTTTCAGAAAAACCGGCTACCAAAACTAAAATAGCAAAAATTACCAGCATAAACGTTTCGTCAGAGGGAATATCCAACCAACGGTCGAGTTTTGGAACCAACTTATGCCCCAAAAATAGAAAACCACCGATAAATAAAAGGGCCATTAATGCACTTATTATTATCTCTGAAATGGAAGTGGAACCCGCAAGAACCAGACCGGAAACAACAGAGAAATAAATAGCTACGAAGACATCTTGAAACATCATCAAACCCAAAATGATCTCCGTTTCATCATTAGCTGCCCTCTTTAAATCAACAATTACTTTTGCTACGATTGCACTGGAGGAAATAGTCATCATACCTGCCACAACAAGTACTTCCTTAATCGGCCAACCCAACAGTATAGGAAATATAATAGCTATGGACAAGTTAATAACCATATAAATTGTCCCGCTTCTGATGATGGAGGGTCCCGCAGTCAAAAGGCGTTTAATAGAGAACTCCAACCCTAAGGAAAACAGGAGAAACAGCACACCTAAACGTCCCATGAAGTCAATTAACGGGGCGCTCTGAATAAATCTAAAGTCCAAGACGCTGATGTGAGGCGCCTGTGGGCCAACTACCATACCAGTTAGAATTAGAATTGGTACAATAGAAATTCTTAGTTTACCGGACAGAATCCCTGCACCTGCAATTAAAGCTAGTGCAAGTCCAATTTCCAGTATCAAGTGCTCCATTACTGAACACTCCCGTGAACTAACAGCTGCTTACACGCTTTAACCTGGTGCTTTTCACCAAGAATTACAACAGTAGCGCCATTTCGAAACGTTGCCTCGGGACCGGGATTGACTATTTTACTCTGATCATGTTCTACAATTACAATAACTGTCCCACCAGTAGCCTTGCGAATACACATATTCCCGATGGTTTTTCCAATAGCATACGCATCAGGCTCAATTTTGTACCATTCAATAAGCATATCGCCTAAGGCAACATCCACAGTCTCTAATGCTTTGGGGCGATAATTCATTCCTCCGAGTATAGCGGCTATATAACGCGATTCTTCGTCATCTAAGGTTACCATCGAGATAGAATCATCCGGGTCCTCACGATAAAAATGATAAACTTCCCTTCGTCCGTCATCATGTACCACGATAACGATCTTTTCTCCGCTGCGGGTTTGGAGTTGAAACTTCTTGCCAATACCCGGTAAATCTATTTCTTTAATTAATTTCATGTTATTAACCTCCATTATTACTCTACCAAAAGGGAAAGGCAGTAATTTCATAAAACAGGTAATTTTAAGGTCTATGATTGTTGATTTTTAAGGTTTTTTGTATATGTATTTTATTCATTACTCCCAATATTAGCCTATACAATTCTGGTTTTCCTGTCAACGTTTGATGGTTAAATCAAAGTTTTACACCCAATATAACTTGGGTAAAACCCATGCAAGTCAAATAACCGTAGAAAATAGGGAATCATCCCATGATTATGCCCTATACAATTGATGTGGGGTTAAGTATACGTTATGGTGGTTCTTTTTTGATGGGACTGAGATTATTGCCATAGTTCAAGATAAGAACAGTGCATTTTCTGTAGGTGAGATAGGCACGAATTAGAAGAATTTAAGGAAGTCATGATTATCACTAATAAATACGAAGAAATCCCTGAATAAGTTAGAGTTTTGTTCCACATTTCGGACAATATGCAGTTCCCGCATTAGGCTTTCCACAAGAGGGGCAAAAATGCGGGGTTTCGTTCGAATAGTTGGGGACGGGCTCAGCAGGGATGTTGGGTAAAGACTCTACAGGCTGAGGTTTGTGCAAGGATATCTGGGGTTGGTTAAATTGTTGTGTGCTCTTAACTTCAGGGCTACTCATTTCAGACGCGTGCTCAGAGGGCGGGACCTGAATGTCAGGTGAGGCAGAGACTGGTGGAGTTATGATGGGGGTCTGTATTTGAGGATAGGGATTTGTAGAATTTGTGGTAGAATAATCATATAAGTCGTCAGCCTTTTTGCGTTCGTCGTCTTCAAGACTTAGGACCCAAACGATTGTTAGAACTGCGATAAAAGGGCTAATGATCAAGTTTGCTAACCCTGCAAGTCCTGACGATGAAATTCCCATCAGAATTTCAATGGCGATTTGAATAAGAATTACGGTACCTATAAGTCCCCATAGGGAGCCCATGTGTCTTCTGAAAAATCGCCAGCTACCGGAAAGTGCAACCCAAAACGTTTCATGACCGTGGGCTAGAAGGTAAATTGAAGAGGAAGCAAACCAAGGCACAAGAAATAGCAAACCTAACGCTATAAAGAGACCATAAACAATCAGAAAAGCGACGATTGTGCCTTCAGAATGTCTCAGGGAAAAGACACCGATCAGCCCTGCGATCAAGAGCAACAACTGAATTAGAACGATAAACCCTTGCCAGCCGAGAAAACGGAAAACCCCCTTGAAGCGGAAATCTTTAAAAGATACTTTTTCCCGATAAGCTTTTTGGGTTAAGTTAAATAAGCCAGCGTAAAAAGCCGATCCGATTAACCAACCAACAATTAAAATCAAGGCTAGAGTTCCGACGACGCTACCCATCGCAGATAGAATCCTGGAGAAGTTACTATAACCTCCGAAGTAGGCAAAGGGGTCATCATCTAGGGAGCCGAACGGGGGCATAGAGGGAGCGAAATTTGGAGCAGGTGGTACTCCCGGAACGGGCATTCCCGATGAAAAGGATCCTTCGTAAATATGGGGAATTGTCCAGCGTAATTGGTCGAATACTCCCAAAACCATGGCAATTATTAAGACAACAAGAACTGCAATAAAAATTAGAGTCCAGGCGTACAAAGGGAGAGCTTCACGTTTAAAAGTAATCCATGCAGATTTCATGCGTTCGGACCAGGTCATGTTACTTCCTCCTATAGTTTAAATAGACTCTCGGCATTCGCCGAGGCGGTTGGGCCAAGGGGTTCCTTGAACCAACCTTATAGCATTCCTCCTACTTTAGTGGGAGGAATTTTGCTTTTTCATACAGTCGAACTGGAAATTCACTAGTA
>Ga0209643_1000627_pt1 | contig 52994 bp, 48 predicted proteins | sample AutmiccBRH37_all_FD_187383 | JGI IMG/M metagenome (GOLD analysis project Ga0209643, IMG submission 187383) | Deep subsurface microbial communities from Mt. Terri, Switzerland - Autotrophic microbial communities BRH/37_all (SPAdes) (version 2) | ecosystem: Environmental > Aquatic > Deep...
CGGTCAGCGGCGCCTTCTTGCGCCGCTCGGCGGGGTCCATCGCCGGCTGCGCCAGCAGCAGAGCCTGGGTATAGGGATGCTTCGGGTTCTCGTAGACCTCGTCGGCTTCGCCGATTTCCACGATCTCGCCCAGATACATCACCATGACCTTGTCGCTGATGAAGCGGACGACGTTCAGGTCGTGGCTGATGAAGACATAGGTCAGGTCGAACTGACTCTTCAGGTCGCTCAGCAGGTTCATCACCTGCGCCTCGACCGACTTGTCGAGCGCCGACACCGCCTCGTCGAGGATCAGCAGGCGCGGCTGCAGTGCCAGCGCCCGCGCGATGTTCACGCGCTGGCGCTGCCCGCCGGAGAGTTCGTGCGGGTAGCGGTGGACGAACAGGCGCGGGTCGAGGCCGACCTTGTCGAGCAGCGAGATCGCGCGGGCCATCGCCTCCTTGCGCGGCACGCCGTCGCTGATCGCACCAAACGCCACCGATTCCTCGATCGGCAGGCGCGGGTTCAGCGACGCATAACTGTCCTGGAAGACCATCTGCACCTGGCTGCGCATTTCGCGCACCGAGATGCCGTCCTCGCTGGCCACCTTCTGGCCGTCGATGATGACGTCGCCTTCGTCCGGTTCGATCAGACGGATGAGCAGCCGTGCCATCGTCGACTTGCCGCAGCCGGATTCGCCGACCACGCCCAGGGTCTCGCCCTTGGCGACCGAGAAGGAGATGCCGTCCACGGCGCGCACGGGCGGCGACTTCTTGAAGCCGGCGTTTCGCCCCTTCACCACGAAGTATTTTCGCAGATCCTGCACCAGCAGCAGCGGCTGCTTCGGTCCGCCCACGTCGGGCCGCGTTTCGTCCACCAGATCCAGCTCCCGTGTTCGTGTCATCCGAACTCGGTGCATCGCAGCAAACGACGTGCCAGGAGCAGATTGCCTGCGGTTGCGGCAGAGACGGCGGGACTGGAATCGGGATGTGCAGCCCGAATGCCCGCAGAATGTGCAGTGCGGCGGGGAGGTGGCCCTTAGCCGGTCTGTTCGAACAGCTCCCGCCCGATCAGCCAGCGGCGGATCTCCGACGTGCCGGCGCCGATCTCGTAGAGCTTGGCGTCTCGGAGCAGGCGGCCGGTGGGATAGTCGTTGATGTAGCCGTTGCCGCCCAGGCACTGGATCGCCTCCAGCGCCATCCACGTCGCCCTCTCGGCCGTGTAGAGGATCACGCCGGCGGCGTCCTTGCGGGTCGTCTCGCCCCGGTCGCAAGCCTTTGCCACCGCATAGGCGTATGCCTTGGCGGCGTTCAGCGTGACGTACATGTCGGCGAGCTTCGCCTGCATGATCTGGAATTCACCGATCGCCTGGCCGAACTGCCGCCGCTCGTGCAGGTAGGGGACCACCACGTCCATGCACGCCTGCATGATGCCGAGCGGTCCGCCTGACAGGACCAGCCGCTCATAGTCGAGGCCGCTCATCAGCACACGTACGCCCTGGTCGACGCTGCCGAGCACGTTCTCCGCTGGGATCTCGCAGTCCTGGAAGATCAGTTCGCAGGTGTTCGAGCCGCGCATGCCGAGCTTGTCGAGCTTCTGGGCCGTGGAGAACCCCTTGAAGCCCTTCTCGACGATGAAGGCGGTGATGCCGCGTGCGGCGGCATCGGGCGTGGTCTTGGCGTAGACGACCAGGACGTCCGCGTTCGGCCCGTTGGTGATCCACATCTTGTTGCCGTTCAGCACATAGCTGTCGCCGCGGCGGTCGGCGCGCAGGCGCATGCCGACCACGTCCGACCCCGCGCCGGGCTCGGACATGGCCAGGGCACCGACATGCTCGCCGGCGATCAGCTTCGGCAGGTAGCGGCGCTTCTGCTCGACCGTGCCGGTGCGGCGGATCTGGTTGACGCAGAGGTTGGAGTGCGCGCCGTAGGACAGGCCGACCGATGCCGAGGCGCGGCTGATCTCTTCCATGGCCACCAGATGCTCGGTGTAGCCCATGCCGGCGCCGCCGAACTCCTCCTCCACCGTCACGCCGAGCACGCCAAGCGCGCCGAGCTTGCGCCACAGGTCGGCCGGAAACTCGTTCTCGCGATCGATGTCCGCGGCCCGCGGCGACAGTTCGTCGGCGGCGAAGGCGGCGACGCTCTCGCGCAGCATGTCGGCGGTCTCGCCGAGTGCGAAGTCGAGGGAGGGCAGGGCGTTCGGCAGCATCGGCGTCTCCGCGCGTCGTTGGCCCGAATCTAGCGCCGATCGCGCCCGCCGGCCATGCGCCCGGGTGGCGCGCGGCGAGAGCGTTAACGATTTGGTCCCCTTTGTCCGTATAGCTTAAGCCGCTGAACCCGTAGCGCACTGCGGTTTTTCTGACCGATGTCACGCAAAAAGCCGAGCATCCTGCTGGTCGAGGACACCCCGCCGCTGGCGCGCGCCTATCGCGCCTACCTGCAGGGAGAGCCCTATCACGTCGAGCATGTCGAGACCGGCAAGGCCGCGATGGCGAGTCTCGAGCGTGGCTACCCCGACGCGCTGGTGCTCGACCTGCAGCTTCCGGACATGAACGGGCTGGAGATCCTGAAGCAGCTCCATGGCAAGCCTGGCGCTCCCGGGGTCGTCGTCATCACGGCCAACGGCTCGGTCAACACGGCCGTGGAGGCGATGCGCGAGGGCGCGGTCGACTTCCTCGTGAAGCCGTTCACAGCCGAGCGTTTGATCTACACGCTCCGCAATGTACTGGAGCGCCAGCATCTCACCCGGATCGTCGAGACCTACCGCACGGAGATCGACCGCCGCTCCTACGCCGGCTTCGTCGGATCGTCCCTGTCGATGCAGGCGGTCTACCGCACCATCGATGCCGCGTCGGCGAGCAAGGCGACGATCTTCATCACCGGCGAGAGCGGCACCGGCAAGGAGGTCTGTGCCGAGGCGATCCATCAGAAGAGCCCGCGCCGGGATGCGCCGTTTGTGGCCATCAACTGCGCGGCGATCCCGAAGGAGCTGATGGAAAGCGAGATCTTCGGCCATGTGAAGGGCGCCTTCACCGGCGCCATCGGCGATCGCGAGGGTGCCGCGGCGCGCGCCGACGGCGGCACGCTCTTCCTGGACGAAGTCTGCGAGATGCCGCTCGACCTGCAGGTCAAGCTGCTGCGTTTCGTCCAGCTCGGCAGCTTCATGAAGGTTGGCGGCACCGAGATGCGCCAGGTCGACGTGCGCTTCATCTGCGCGACGAACCGCGATCCGCTGCACGAGGTCGAAGCGGGCCACTTCCGTGAGGATCTCTATTACCGGCTGCACGTCATCCCGCTGCACATGCCGCCGCTGCGCGACCGCGAGCGGGACGTGCTCGACCTCGCCAACCATTTCCTCGCGTCGTTTGCCGCCGAGGAGGGCAAAGCGTTCCAGGGCTTCGCTCCCGACGTGGAGGCTCTGCTGATGACCTACGACTGGCCGGGCAACGTCCGGCAGTTGCAGAACGTGCTGCGCAACATCGTCGTGCTCAACGAGGGCGCGGTCGTCGAGCGCGACATGCTGCCCGACCTGCTGCTCAGGAGCGCGCCAACCGTCGCGGTCCATCGCCAGCCGGCCGGCCAGCCGCACACGGACACCCCCGGCGGCATCCGGCCCCTCGCCGTCGTCGAGCGCGAGGCGATCGAGGCCGCTGTCCAGGCGGCCGGCGGCAACATTCCCCGCGCCGCCGCGCTGCTCGAAGTCAGCCCCTCGACCATCTACCGGAAATTGTCGCGCTGGGAAGAGCAGGTCGCCTGACGCCCGGGCCATTCCGGTCGTCATTTCAGTACTCGTGACGCCCGTCACCTCGCTGCAGGATGCCCGGAACTTCGATCTGCCAAAGGAGTTTGCTCCGTCGACATGGGCGTGCGTTGTCGCGCCCAGTGATGGAGGTTTGGCGATGAACGTCAGGACAGGTCGTGGCAATCTACTCGTCGGTACGGTACTCGCCGCAGGACTGGGTTTCGCGGCACCCGCTGCTGCGCAGTCGACGACCGGTTACGGCGGCGGCTACGGGTCCGCGCCGTACGATTCCGGCACCTATTCCGCCGGAACGTCGGGCACGATGCCGGCACCCACTGCGCCCTACAGTTCTTCTCGCTACGGCGCGCCGGCCTACGAAGCTCCGGCGGCCTCGCTGTCGTCCTCCGGCGGCCGGACGGGTTCGGCGGACGGTATGATCGAGCGGCAGACCGTCGGCGGACTGATGCCCGGCGAGACGGCGCCGCCCGACGCAGTGCGCGATCCCGCGCTCTGGGCACAGTGGCAGAAACACGGCCAATACGAATACGACCGCGGATACGAGGCCGGGCGCCGCGATGCGATGGAGCATATGCGGAGCAGCATGGCCAACGACCGCGATTCCCAGTCGCCGATCACGCTGGCGCCCGCGCCGTCCGGCCCGCAGCACACCTATACGCGGATGTCGGAGCGGTACGATGGACCCCGCGCCGACGGCCCCCGGTATGACGGTGCACCCATCGGTGCTCAGGAGCCCTGGTGGGCGACGAGCTGGGACCGCATGGCGAGTAGCGACTGGCCGCGGCTGAGCGAGGAGATCCGGCGGCGCTGGCCGCAGCTCACGGGCTACGACGTGGAGCGGATCCGGGGCGAGCGGTCGATGCTCCTGACCGTGCTTCAGGATCGCTACAATCTGTCGAACGAGCGTGCCCACGAGCAGGTGGTCGCCTGGCAGCAGCAGCTGCGCGGGTAGACGGCTCGCGAAATGCAAGAGGCCCCCGTCGCTGCCGCGGCGGGGGCCTTTCGCGTCTACATGCCGAGCTTCATGCGCGTGTCGCTGTCGAGGTGACCGCTCACCGGCAGGTCGTTGCGCGACTGGAAGGCCATCAGGGCCTCGCGGGTTCGCGGGCCCATCGCGCCGTCGACCTTCAATCCCGCGCCGTCCTTGTTCAGGGCGCGCTGCAGATCGCGGACATCGGCGCGGCTCATCGAAGCGCCCATTCCGCTGCGGTGCTGGCCGCTCGACGACATGCCGGCCGCCGGGGGCGTCGGCTTGCCCGTCACCATGGTCGCCAGGGGGTTGGTGTCGCCACCGATCGGCCGGGATACCTTGGCCCCGTGTTCGACGACTTCTTGCGCCGAGCGGCTCTGCGCCGACGCTGCGCCCGACAGTGCGAGCCCGACCAGCATCGTGCAGACGAGGCCGACCGGCTTCGCCGCATTGCCCATCCTGATTTGATACAGCGCCATCTTGATCCCTCCCGAGGCGGCCGCAGCCGACAGCCGGCTGCGCAACCGAACCAGCAGTAGTCCGGTCAGGGAAAGGGGTCTGTGACGGGCTTCACACCGGATGACGATGTCGCGTCACCGGCATGCTACTCGCGCAGGTCGTCCCACAATTCCTTGACCTTTGCGAAGAACCCCTCCGACTCGGGACTGTTCCCGTTGCCGCTGCCGACCGCATCGAACTCGCGGAGAAGTTCCTGCTGCTTCTTCGTCAGGTTGCGGGGCGTCTCGACGATCGCCTCGACATACATGTCCCCGACGGAGCGGCTGTTCAGAATAGGCATGCCCTTGCCGCGCAGGCGGAACTGCTGACCGGTCTGCGTCCCGGGCGAGATGGAGACCTTGGCGCGCGATCCCTCGAGTGTCGGCACCTCGATCGAGCCGCCCAGTGCGGCGGTGACCATGGGGATCGGCACGCGGCAGTAGATGTTGGCGCCGTCGCGCTGGAACACCCGGTGCGCCGCGATGGTCAGGAAGATGTAGAGGTCGCCCGGCGGACCGCCGCGCAAGCCGGCCTCGCCCTCGCCGGACAGGCGGATGCGCGTGCCGTCCTCGACGCCTGCCGGGATGTTGACCTGCAGGGTCTTTTCGCGCCGCGCGCGGCCGGTGCCGCTGCAGACGCTGCAGGGATTCTGGATGATCTGGCCGGTACCGTGGCAGGTGGAGCAGGTGCGCTCGATCGTGAAGAAGCCCTGCTGGGCGCGCACCCGGCCCTGGCCGTTGCAGGTCGGGCAGGTGACGGGGGCGGCACCGCCTTCGGCACCGCTGCCGTCGCACGCGTCGCAGCTGACCGAGGTCGGGACCTTGATGGTCGCCTGCCGGCCCTTGAACGTGTCCTCCAGCGTGATCGTCATGTTGTAGCGCAGGTCGGCGCCACGTTGGACGCCCTGGGCCCGACGCCCGCCACGCATCTCGCCGAACATCTCGTCGAAGATGTCGGCGAAGCTGGAGCCGAAACCGAAGTCGAAGCCGCCGCGCGGTCCGCCGCCGCCGGAGGCGGCCTGCGCGAAGGCCTCGGGTCCCATGCGGTCGTATAGCGCCCGCTTCTCGGGATCCTTCAGGACCTCGTAGGCTTCGCTGATGTCCTTGAAGGTCTGCTCCGCCTTCTCGTCGCCCGGATTGCGGTCCGGGTGCCACTTCATCGCGAGCTTGCGGTAGCTCTTCTTGAGCGTCTCGGCGTCAGCGCTCCGCGGTACGCCGAGAATCTCGTAATAGTCACGCTTCGCCATGCGCCGTGTCACCAAGCTGTCTCGACCCGCTCGCAACGACCCCGGCTGGCGCTGGAGCGCCGGCCGGGGTCAAAGCGGGCTAGGATGACCCCGAGGGGTCGGTCGACATGCGCGCCGCTCAGGCGGAGCGCTTCTTCTTGTCGTCGTCGACTTCCTCGAACTCGGCGTCGACCACCCGATCGTCGCCCGAGGTACCGCCGGCCGGGCCGCCCGCGTCGGGACCGGCACCGCCGTCACCGCCCGCCTGCTCCTGCTGGGCCTTGTACATGGCCTCGCCGAGCTTCATGGACGCCTGCGCGAGCGCATCGGTCTTGGCCTTGATCTCGGCGAGGTCGTCGCCTTCCTTCACGGCCTTCAGGGCGTTCATCGCATCCTCGATGGCGCTCTTCTCGGCCGGCGGAACCTTGTCGCCATACTCGGCGAGGTTGCGCTCGGTCGAGTGGTAGAGGGCTTCCGCCTGGTTGCGGGCCTCCGCCAGTTCGCGCCTGGTCTTGTCCTCCTCGGCGTGCGCCTCGGCGTCCTTGACCATCTTCTCGATCTCGGCGTCGCTCAGGCCACCCGAGGCCTGGATGCGGATCGCCTGCTCCTTGCCGGTCGCCTTGTCCTTGGCCGACACGTTGACGATGCCGTTCGCGTCGATGTCGAAGGTGACCTCGATCTGCGGCACGCCGCGCGGCGCCGACGGCAGTCCGACCAGGTCGAACTGGCCGAGCATCTTGTTGTCCGCCGCCATCTCCCGCTCGCCCTGGAAGACGCGGATGGTCACGGCCGTCTGGTTGTCCTCGGCGGTCGAGAAGGTCTGGCTCTTGCGCGTCGGGATCGTCGTGTTGCGCTCGATCAGGCGGGTGAACACGCCGCCCAGCGTCTCGATGCCCAGCGACAGCGGGGTCACGTCGAGCAGCAGGACGTCCTTGACCTCGCCCTTCAGCACGCCGCCCTGGATCGCGGCGCCGATGGCGACGACCTCGTCCGGGTTGACGCCGCGGTGCGGCTCACGGCCGAAGAACTGCTTCACCGCCTCGATGACCTTCGGCATGCGCGTCATGCCGCCGACGAGAACCACCTCGTCGATCTGGCCGGCGGACAGGCCCGCGTCCTTCAGGGCCGCCTTACAGGGGCCGATCGTCCGCTGGATCAGGTCGTCGACCAGCGCCTCGAGCTTGGCGCGGGTCAGCTTGATGTTCAGGTGCTTCGGGCCGGACTGGTCCGCCGTGATGAACGGCAGGTTGATCTCGGTCTGCGTCGTCGAAGACAGCTCGATCTTCGCCTTCTCCGCACCTTCCTTCAGGCGCTGAAGGGCGAGCTTGTCGCCGCGCAGGTCGATGCCCTGCTCCTTTTTGAACTCGTCGGCGAGGTAGTCGATGATCTTCTTGTCGAAGTCCTCACCGCCGAGGAAGGTGTCGCCGTTCGTCGACTTCACCTCGAACACGCCGTCACCGATCTCCAGCACGGAGATGTCGAAGGTGCCGCCGCCGAGGTCGTAGACCGCGATCGTGCCGGCATTCTTCTTGTCGAGGCCATAGGCGAGGGCGGCCGCCGTCGGCTCGTTGATGATGCGCAGGACGTTCAGGCCCGCGATCTTGCCCGCGTCCTTGGTCGCCTGGCGCTGGGAGTCGTTGAAGTAGGCCGGAACGGTAATGACGGCGTCCGTCACCGTCTCGCCGAGATGCGCTTCCGCAGTCTCCTTCATCTTCTGCAGGATGAAGGCGCTGATCTGGCTCGGCGCATACTTGGTGCCGCCCACGTCGACCCAGGCGTCGCCGCCGTCCGACTTGACGATCTTGTAGGGCACCATGCCCGCGTCCTTCTGCGTCACCGGATCGTCGAACCGGCGACCGATCAGCCGCTTGATCGCGAAGAGCGTGCGCTCCGGATTGGTGACCGCCTGGCGCTTGGCAGACTGACCGACGAGACGTTCGTCGTCCGACGTGAAAGCCACCATCGACGGCGTCGTCCGTGCGCCCTCACTGTTCTCGATGACGCGGACGTCCTTGCCTTCCATGACCGCGACACACGAATTCGTCGTGCCGAGGTCGATGCCGATGACTTTGGCCATTCTCGACTACCTCATTTCTAGAAGCAGGTTTGCGGAGCCCTGAACAGGCGCTGCCGAAAACCCCTGTTGGCGATTGGGCAACGGCCCTGAGCGATGCCGGGTATATATGCACGCTCCCAAAGCGTACAAGGCGGGGGCCGGGGTGGTACCGGGGGCCGGATCGGCCCGATGCCGCCTCGCGAACGCTGCAACGCGACAGGCAGGCTGAGTAAGCGTGATGCACGGAACCGGCGCCGCACTGAATCTCGCCATCGGTATCGCGGTGGGGGCAGGGATCGGATTGGCGCTCGGCGATGTCGGGCTCGGCATCGGCCTCGGCATCGCGATCGGTATCGCGATGAACATCGCCGCCAAGGGAGGCGGAGGCAGATGATCTGCCCCCGCCTCCTCAGAGCGACCGTCGCCTAGGCCGCCAGATCGAAGAGCAGGATCTCGGCGTCGGCGCTCGCCTCGATCCGAAGGTCGCGCTCCTCCGAGACCGCCGCCGCGTCGCCCTGCGCCAGTTCGGTCCCCTGCACCGTCACGCTGCCCCGCGCCACCTGCACCCAGGCGTGGCGGCCCTCGGCGATGGCGTGCGTCACGCTGTCGCCCGCTGCCAGGCGTCCGATGTGCAGTTCGGCGTCCTGGTGGATCATCACCGCACCGTCGCGGCCGTCGCGGGCGGCGACGAGGCGCAGCCGGCCGCTCAGCTCTTCGGGCGCGAACCGCTTCTCCTCGTAGCCGGGGGTAAGGCCGGCGCGCTCCGGCAGGATCCAGATCTGCAGCAGGTGCACCGGCTCATCCTTCGAGGCGTTGAACTCGCTGTGCAGGATCCCGGTCCCGGCCGTCATGCGCTGCACGTCGCCGGGTCCGATCACGGAGCCGTTGCCCAGGCTGTCGCGGTGGGCGAGGGCGCCCTCCAGCACCCAGGTCACGATCTCCATGTCGCGGTGCGGGTGGGTGTCGAAGCCCGCTCCCGGCGCCACCCAGTCCTCGTTGATCACGCGCAGGTCGCTGAATCCCATGTGCGCGGGGTCGCGGTAATGGCCGAAGGAGAAGCTGTGGCGGCTGTCCAGCCAGCCGAAATTGGCCTTGCCCCGTTCCTCGCTGCGTCGAATCCTGATCATCGTCGTCTCCTGATGCTCGGTTGCTCCAGAAGATGGTCAGGCCCGGATCGTCAACAATCGACCCTGCGGGAAGCAGATCCGTTCCAGATCGGAAGCAATCGGGCGGTCAGCGCCTCAGCCGCCGATCAGCTCGCGCCACTCCTCCTCCGACACCACCGTCACCCCCAGCTCGCGCGCCTTCGTGGCCTTCGATCCCGGCTTGCCGCCGACGACCAGATAGTCGGTGCTGCCGGACACCGACCCGGCGACCTTGGCGCCGAGACTCTCGGCCCGCGCCTTGGCCTCGCTCCGGCCCATGCTCTCCAGCGTGCCGGTGAAGACCACCGTCTTGCCGGAGATGGGCGAGGTCGCCTGCGGTGCCTCCACCGCCGTGACGGTGATCTCGGACAGCAGGTCGTCGAGCAGCCGCCGATTGTGCTCCTCTGCGAAAAAGGCCGTCAGGTCCTCAGCGACGCTCGGTCCGATCTGGTCGATGGCGATCAGGTCCCGCCGCGCCGGGCTTTCGGGGTCGAGCGCGCCCATCATCGCCTCCATCCAGGCGCCGACGGTGCCGTAGTGCCGCGCCAGCAGGCGCGCCGTCGCCTCGCCGACCTGTCGGATGCCCAAGGCATAGATGAACCGGTCGAGTCCGATCGTCCGCCGCTGCTCTATCGCGTCGACCAGCTTCGTCACCGACTGCCGGCCCCAGCCTTCGCGCGACTCCAGCGCGTCCGTCCTGTTCTTCAGGCGGAAGATGTCGGCCGGCGACTTGATCAGCTCGTCTTCCCAAAAGGCGAGGATGTGCTTGCGGCCCAGGCCCTCGATGTCGAACGCGGCGCGCGAGACGAAATGCTTCAGCCGCTCCACCGCCTGCGCCGGGCAGATCAGGCCGCCGGTACAGCGCCGCACGACGTCCTGCGTCCCGGTTTCGGGATCGGTCTGCCGCACGGCGAGGCTGCCGCAGGCGGGGCAACGGTCGGGAAAGACGAAGGGCACGCTGTCCTTCGGCCGTTTCGCCGGGACTGCGGAGACGACCTGCGGGATGACGTCGCCGGCGCGCTGGATGACGACGGTGTCGCCGACGCGCACGTCCTTGCGCGCGATCTCGTCCTCGTTGTGCAGGGTCGCGCGCCGCACCACGACGCCGCCCACCGTCACCGGCGCCAGATAGGCCACCGGGGTGAGGGCGCCGGTGCGGCCGACCTGGATCTCGATCCGCTCCAGCACGGTCTCCGCCTGCTCGGCGGCGAACTTGTGCGCGATCGCCCAGCGTGGTGCGCGGCTGACCATGCCGAGCCGCTCCTGCCAGTCGAAGCGGCTGATCTTGTAGACGACGCCGTCGATCTCGTAGTCCAGCCCGGCGCGGGCCTCGCCGATCTCCCGATAAAAGGCCAGCGCCTCGTCGGCCGACGTGCAGAGCCGGACCAGTGGGTTGACCGGAAATCCCCAGGCCTTCAGCCGCTCCAGGAACGCCCACTGGCTGTCGCCGGCGGGCTCGCTGATCTCGCCCCAGGAATAGCCGAAGAAGCGCAACTTCCGCCTCGCGGTGACCGACGGGTCGAGCTGGCGCAGCGATCCGGAGGCCGAGTTGCGCGGATTGGCGTAGAGCGGCTCGCCCGCCGCCTCGCGCGCCTCGTTCATGTCGCGGAAGTCATGGCGGCGCATGTAGATCTCGCCGCGCACCTCCAGAACGTCCGGCGCGTCGCCCTTCAGCCTGCTCGGTATGTCGCCGATCGTGCGGATGTTGGCGGTGACGTCCTCGCCCTGGGTGCCGTCGCCGCGCGTGGCACCGAGCACGAGCCGGCCCTTCTCGTAGCGCAGCGAGATCGACAGGCCGTCGATCTTCGGCTCGGCTACCATCTCGACGGGCTCGTCCTCGCCGAGGCTGAGGAAGCGCCGCACCCGCGCGACGAACTCGTGCACCGCATCGGGGTCGAACGCGTTCTGCAGCGACAGCATCGGTCGGGCATGCCTGACGGTCCGGAAGCCCTCGGCCACCGGCGCCCCCACCCGCTGCGACGGGCTGTCGTCGCGGATGAGGCCAGGAAAGCTCGCCTCGATCGCCTCGTTGCGCAGCCGCAGCGCGTCGTATTCCGCATCCTCCACGGTCGGCGCCGACTCGACATAGTAGCGCCTGTCATGCGCGGCGATCTCCGCCGCCAGCCGCTCCAGCTCGGCCGCCGCCTGCTCGTCGGTCAGATCCTCGACGGCAATCCGATCGAACGTCTTCACCGCCGCCCCGCACTGCATGACATCGTCGACTTCCCCGAATGATTCAGGCGTTTTCCGCGGCGAGCAGGCTGTCCGCCGCGGCGCGGGCCGCGTCGGTGATCCGGGCGCCGGACAGCATGCGGGCGATCTCCTCGCGGCGGGCGAGGGGATCCAGCTCCTCGACGTCGGTGACCGTGGTCGCTCCGACCCGCTTCGCCACGTGCCAGTGCCGCCCGGCACGCGCCGCTACCTGGGGCGAATGCGTCACCACCAGTACCTGGACAGTCTCCGCCAGCCGCGCCAGCCGTTCGCCCACCGCGGCGGCGACGGCGCCGCCGATGCCCGCGTCGACCTCGTCGAAGACCAGCGTGTCGGCGCTGCCGGAGCGCGAGAGCACCACCTTCAGCGCCAGCATGAACCGGGCGAGTTCGCCGCCCGACGCGATCCGCGCCAGCGGCCCGTGCGGCGCGCCGGGATTCGTCGCGACCTCGAAGGCGACGCGGTCGGCCCCCGTCGGACCCCACCCCGTCTCCGGCAGTTCCTCGATGCGGGTACGAAAGGCGGCCTTGTCCAGCTTCAGCGGCGACAGTTCCGCCGTCACCGCCTTGTCCAGGCGCTTCCCTGCCTTGACGCGCGCGACGGAGAGTGCTGCGGCTGCGTCCCGGTAGCGTGTACGCGCCGCGTCGGCGGCGGCGCGCAGCCGGTCGAGCGCGATGTCGCCGCCTTCGAGTGCCTCGAGCCGCTCGCGCAGCGCCGCATGCAGGGCGGGCAGAGCATCGGGCTCGACCCCGTGCTTGCGCGCCACGCCGCGCAGGGCGAACAGCCGTTCCTCCACGTCCTCGGCTCGCCCGCCGTCCGTTTCGATGCGGCTGCTCGCCGCCTCGATGCCGGCGGTCGCCTCGGCGAGTTCGATGGAGGCGCGTTCCAGGGCGGACAGCGGCTCGTCGAGCAGGCCGCCGGTCATCTCCGCGACCCGCTCCAGCGCGCGCTGCGCCGCACCGATCGCCGCCGCCACCCGATTGTCCTCGCCGAGGGCCGCACCGGCGGCGTTGAGCGCCTCGACGATGCGCTCTCGATTGACCAGCGTGCTGCGCAGGTCGGCCAGTTCGGTTTCCTCGCCAACGCGCGGTGCCAGGCTGTCCAGCTCTTCCAGCGCCGCCCGCAACAGCTCCTCGTCGCGCCGTGCGGCATCCGCCTCGCTGCGCGTCCGTTCCCAGGCGTCGACCGCCCCGCGCCAGTTCCGCCACGCCGTATCGGCCGCTGCCAGCGCCGGCTCGTGGGCGCCGAAGGCGTCGAGCAGTCCGCGGTGGCTCGCCGGATCCATCAGGCCGCGCGTGTCGAACTGGCCCTGGATCTCGACCAGCGCCTCGCCGACCTGCCGCAGCAGGCCGACGGATACCGGCTCGTCGTTGATGAAGGCGCGGCTCCGACCGTCCGGCGTCACGATCCGGCGCACGATCATCTCGTCGGCGGGAAGGTCCTGTTCGGCGAGAAGCGCGAAGACCGGGTGGTCGGCGGCGAGGTCGAAACCGGCGGTGACGACCGCGCGCTCGGCTCCGGCCCGAACCAGCCCCGCGTCCGCACGGGCACCCAGCGCCAGTCCCAGTGCGTCCAGGAGAATCGACTTGCCGGCACCGGTCTCGCCGGTGAGCGCGCACAATCCGCGCGCGAAAGTGAGATCGAGGCGCTCGATGAGGACGACATCCCGTATGGACAGCGTCGTCAGCATGCTCCGATCAGAAGACGCTGTTCCAGGCGCGGCCCAGCAGGCCGGGCTGTTCGGACGGTGGCCGTACGTCCTTGCCTTCCAGCAGCGCGTAGCTGTCCATGTACCACTCGCTGCCAGGATAGTTGTGCCCCAGCACGGCCGCCACGCGATAGGCCTGATCCTTCAGGCCGAGCGCCAGGTAGGCCTCGGTCATCCGGTGCAGCGCCTCCGGCACGTGGGTCGTCGTCTGATACTGCTCCACGACCTTCTTGAACCGGTTGATCGCCGCCAGCCAATGCCCGCGCTTCAGATAGAAGCGGCCGATCTCCATCTCCTTGCCGGCGAGATGGTCGCGCGTCAGGTCCAGCTTCAGCTTCGCGTCGCGCGCATAGTCCGTGTTCGGGAAGCGGCGAATCACCTCGTCGAGGGCGTTGAGCGCCAGTTCGGTCGAGCGCTGGTCGCGGCCCACGTCGGTGATCTGCTTGTAGTAGGTCAGCGCCTTCAGATAGTAGGCGAAGGCGATGTCCGGGCTGCCGGGATGGAGCTGGATGAAGCGGTCGAGCGCCACGATCGCGTCGTCGAAGGAATCGTTCTCATAGTGCGCATGCGCCGCCATGAGCTGAGCCTTCGTCGCCCAGACCGAATAGGGATGCTGCCGCTCCACCTCGTCGAACAGGCGCGCTGCCGTGGCGTAGTTGCTCTGGTCGAGCGCATCCATTCCCTCGTTGTAGAGCTCCTCGACCGGGCGCTCCACATACTTCGGCTCGTTGCTGGTGCTGCCGCACCCGGCGATCAGGAGCGAGACGGCGACAGCCGCGGCGAGACGGACGACGCGACGGGTGGGCTGGGACGGGTGCATGAGTCTGAACGTCTCTCCGACTGCGAAGCGGCGGCCGCGCTGTTCCGATAGGCGTGGCTCGAACGGGCCCCACCACCGCCCGTCGTCGCCGGGCTGCTGTATAGCATGGAGCTTCCGCGGCACCAAAGATGGGCAGCGCGTGGGCCCGCGTCCATCGTCCGCTCAAGTATCGCGCTCCTTATCTTCCGGCCCGAACGATCAGGCCGCTCGCCGGGCGGGCCGGCATCCGCGCGAGGTCGATGTGCAGATCCTGCTCCGGCACGGCGTAGCTCGTCTCGGTGCAGAGGAGGCGCACCGTCCGCTCCAGGACGGCGTTCGTCACCCATTCCCCGGCACAGCGATGGCCGGCGAAATGGTCGCCGCCACCTTGCGGGACGAGTGCGTTGGCGCGCGGCTGCACGCCGTCGAAACGCTCCGGCCGGAAGGTTTCCGGCTCGTCCCACAGGCGCGGGTCTCGATTGGTGCCGTAGAGGTCCAGAAGCGCCCACGTCCCTGGCTGCAGGGTTTCGCCACGCCACGTCACGGGCTCGCGTACGAGGCCGCCGACGAACGGGAAGAACGGGTAGAAGCGACGGGTCTCCAGGACGAAGGCGGCGACCTCGGCGTCCGTCCCGTGCGTCACCCGGTCCCTCTGCCGCGGATCGCGGTGCAGTGCGAGCGCCGCAAAGACGATGTAGCGGCCGATGGCCACGGTCGGGCGCAGGAGGTTCAGCAGCTCGACCGCCGCCACGCGTTCCGGCAGCAGCGACCCGTCGTCGTCGCGATGCAGCGCGAAGGCCCGGAGCGGGCTGTCCTCGCGGGCGATGTCGGGCTCGGCCCGTACAGTGCGGACGAGGGCTCGCGCCCACCGCTCCGTGCGGGCCCGCAGCAGCTGGGCGCGCCAGTTACGCGGCCCGACGGATCCGGCGCCGTCGATCATGGCGCTCAGCTCCCGCGTGAGGCGGCTGGCGCGGTTCGCGTCCAGCGGCACGCCCGCCCAGCGGCAGACTGCCCGGCAGAGGACCTGCTCGGCCTCGTCGAGCAGTACGACCGTTTCGCCGGCCTGCCACTGCCCCGTGCGTGCACGCCACGCGTCGGCCACCGCCGCGACGAGGCCCTCCGTGCTGGCCGGCGTCATCAGCGCCATGAACATGCGCTTGCGACGGCGGTGGGCGGGGCCGTCGAGTCCCTGGACGCTGCCCTCGTCCTGAAGCAGCCACAAAGCCGACTTCGGCGTGGCGCCCCGGCGGGTCATCCGGTCGCCTTCGTAGAAGAGCGCGGCCGCCTCCTCGCCGAGCATGCAGGTGACCGGTCGGAGCATCAGGCGCGTCCGCACCGTGTCGCTGCCGTAGCGGCGGCAGCGGTTGGAGATGAAGCGGTAGCCCTCCGACAGGAGCGCAGGCGTCGCATCGAAGGCGCGGTCGCGCGGAATTCCGTCCATGAACCCTTCGGCGGCGCGCCGGCCGCCCGTCGCGGCCGGTCCATCCTCTCAATGGATGACCGCCGCTGCGGTTCCGCCGGACTCAGATCTGGTCGTCCGCCAATGCCATCACGGAGCGGCCGCCGCGTTCGATTGGGGCCAGCAGCGCGGTCCCCGTCGGCACGATGTGTTCCGCATAGAATCGTGCGGTCACCAGCTTCGCCTCCAGGAATCCCGGATCGCCTTCGCCCGCTTCCATCTGGCGCAGCGCCGCCAGTGCGCCCTTCGCGAGCAGCCAGCCGCCGACGACGGTCCCGGTCAGGCGGAGATAGTAGGACGCCCCGGCTGCGGCGGCGGCCATGTCGTCGCGCGCGATCTCGATCAGGGCTTCCGTCGCGCGTTCGAGCGTGCCGATCGCGGTGTCGAGGGACAGCCGTATCACCTCGATGTCGTCACCGCGTCCGGCGGCGAGGTCGGCATCGAGGCTCCGCATCTCCGCGATGAGGCTGCGCATCGCCTCGCCCCGGTCGCGCATCAGCTTGCGGCCGAACAGGTCGAGCGCCTGGATGCCGTTGGTGCCTTCGTAGATCGGCGCGATCCGTGCGTCGCGATAATGCTGTGCCGCACCCGTCTCCTCGATGAAGCCCATGCCGCCGTGGATCTGCACGCCGATCGAGGCGACCTCGACGCCGACATCGGTCGACCAAGCCTTCACCACCGGGATGAGAAGGTCGACCCGTGCCTGGATGGCGCGGCGGCGATCCGCGTCGGGGTCGCGGCGCGCACCGTCCAGCCCGGCGGCGGCGTAGTAGGCGAGGGCCCGCACCGCTTCCGTCTGGGCGCGCATCGTCATCAGCATGCGGCGAACGTCGGGATGGCGGATGATCGCGGCGGGGGCGTCGCCGCCCTTGCCCGAGGGGTCGCGCCCCTGGGTCCGCTCGTGCGCGTAGGCGCGCGCCTGCTGCAGCGCCCGCTCGGCGATCGCGACGCCCTGCAGGCCCACGCCCAGCCGCGCATTGTTCATCATTGTGAACATGTACTCGATGCCGCGGCACTCTTCGCCGACCAGATAGCCGATCGCCCCGCCGCCGTCGCCATAGGCCATGACGCAGGTTGGGCTCGCATGAATCCCGAGCTTGTGTTCGATCGACGCGACACGCAGGTCGTTGCGCTCGCCGGGCGAGCCGTCGGGCTTCGGCAGGTATTTCGGCACGATGAAGAGCGAGATGCCCTTCACGCCGGGCGGTGCGTCCGGCGTGCGCGCCAGCACCATGTGGACGATGTTGTCCGTCAGATCGTGCTCGCCGTAGGTGATGTAGATCTTCTGGCCGGTGATCCGGTAGTGGTCGCCCTCCCGGACGGCGCGCGTGCGCAGCGCGCCGACGTCCGAACCCGCCTGCGGCTCGGTCAAGTTCATGGTGCCGGTCCATTCGCCGGAGATCATCTTCGGCAGATAGGTCGCCTTCTGCGCGTCGGAACCGTGCGCCGTCAGCAGGTCGACGGCCCCCTGGGTGAGCAGCGGGCAGAGCGAGAAGGACAGATTGGCCGACGACCACATCTCGTTCAGCGCCGTCGAGACCAGCCAAGGCAGGCCCTGGCCGCCGAAGCCGGGCTCGAACGGAACGCCGTTCCAGCCGCCCGCGACATAGGCGTCATACGCTTCCTTGAACCCGCTCGGGGTGCGGACGACGCCGTTCTCCAGGCGCGCGCCGTCCTGGTCGCCCGAATGGTTGAGCGGACCGAGCACCTCGCCGGCCAGCTTGCCGGCCTCCGCGAGGGCCGCGTCCACGAGTTCCGGCGTCGCTTCCTCGCAGCCGGGCAGCGCGGCCACGGAATCCAGTCCCGCGATCTCGCGCAGCACGAAGCGCATCTCGTCGATGGGCGCGCGATAGTCGGACATGCCGTTCTTCTCCTGGCGAGCGTTTCCCCATCAAGTGCCGTGGCAGCCGCGCTTCGTCAACGTGATCACGCATGTGTGCGCTGGATCACACCCCTCGGCCCTTGGGCGGTGGATCATGCTGGTGCAATATCTGTCGTTAATCATTGACAGATTTGCGTTCCCCGGGGGCGGGGCATTGGGGGAGGGGGTCACGATCGGCACGTCTGCCGAGCTACCGCAGTGTATTGCGGACGACAGGTTGCGGCGCCTGTACAACTATTGGGATGGGTTGCGCGGTGCGCGCATCTGCCCCTCCCGTCGGGAGGTGGACCCTCTCCAGCTTCAGTTCATTCTGGGAAATCTGTCACTCATAGACGTACTCGCTGACAGCGGTGACTTCCGCATCAGGCTTCATGGAACCGAGCTGGCACGCCGATCGGGCCGCGAGCTCACGGGTCTTCTGCTGTCGGATCTGACATCGGAGGATTTCCGCGACCGTGCCGCGGTGCATTTCGCCCAGGTTGCGACGACCGCGGCGCCGCTCCACGTCCGGGACGAGCGGATCATCGACAAGCGACCGGTGATGTACGAGTGCGTCATGCTGCCGCTGTCGGAGAACGGGATGTCCGTCGATACGCTCCTGAACGGGATCATCTACCTCTAGCGCCGGTTCAGTCCGCCCCCGGGCGCCGGCGGATCGTTTGTCGGACTCACCGCCGCCGGGGACGTGGTGCGGATATGGTTCGGCACGAAGCGGCTCACGGGGACCTTCAGGTTGCGCACCCGCCCGTCCGCATAGACGCGCTTTCCGTAGAGCAGCCGCTTGCCCTGTCCCACGCGGCGCAGGTTCTCTATGACGAAGCGATGCACCGCCCCGTCGTTCGCCGCCCACGCATTGATCAGGATGCAGTCGCCGGCATTGGAATCTTCCGCCTTCAGCGGATGCGTCCCGGCCAGCCAGCGGTCTGCCTTGTGCTCGGTGGTCACCGCCCAGCCCAGGAAGCCGACGATCGTGCCGCCGCGGACGACAAAGAAATAATGACCTCGATTGACCTGGCCGGTCAGGATCCGCGACCAGTGACCGAACGACAGCCGCGCGAACGCCGGCTTCGTCATCAGGTAGCTGACCGTCCGGCCGAGGGCCCTGTAGCGGTCGCGATCCTGGATGGCGCTGAGTGCCGTGGAGGATGCCGGATCGGCCGTGGCGGTCGGCGTTTCGGGCCGCATCGGCATCAGCCCCGCGCCGCTTCGGCGCCGGCAGCAAAAGGCGAAGGCGCGGGTGCCGGCCGGTAGCGGGCGAGCAGGGTGATCGGCGCGCCGCCGTAGTCGACTTCGCCCTCGGCGACGAATCCAGCCCGTTCCAGCACCCGCCGCGATGCCGGGTTAGCGGGCCGCACCAGGCCCACGACGCGCGTCGCCTCCAGCGGCCCGAAGGCGACGGCGACCGCTTCGTTCACGAACGCTGTCGCATAGCCTCGCCGCCAGCTGTGCGGGAACAGGTGGTAGGAGATGTTCAGGCCTTCGTATCCGGTCCTGCGGGTGAGGCCGCCGAAACCGATCGTTCGTCCGTCCGCGGCGATCGCCCAGGTGCCGAACCGGTGCTCCCGCCAATGATCGAGCGCCCGATCGAGCCGCGCGCGACTGACGTCCGGCGGATCCACGGCGGGCTGCGGCCGGTGCGCCACCGTCTCCGGCAGCGCGAACAGCGCGGTCAGGTCCGACAGGTCGTCCGGCCGGATCGGGCGCAGGTGGAGCCGCTCCGTGGTCCGGCTGGCGACATCGCTCATCGCAGGTTACCGCCGCGGCCCGGTCGCCCATGCCCCTGCCGTAGGCGGCTCCGCGGGGGCATCAATGCTCCGCGTCCGGCACCACCTTGCCGGGGTTCATGATGTCGTTGGGGTCGAACGCGTCCTTGATCCGCCGCATCAGGTCGAGCGCCACCGGGCTCTTGTAGTGCGCCAGTTCGCCCCTCTTCAGGCGGCCGATGCCGTGTTCGGCGCTGATGCTGCCGCCCATCGCGACGACGATGTCGTGCACCGCCTCGTTCAACTCGTACCAGCGTGCCAGATAGGCCTGCTTGTCCGCGCCCACCGGCTGGGTGACGTTGTAGTGGATGTTGCCGTCGCCGATGTGGCCGAAGGGGCAGGGGCGGGCGCCGGGGATGGTCTTCTCGACCGCCTTGCCCGCTTCCTCGATGAAGGCGGCGATGCGCGACACGGGCACGGACACGTCGTGCTTGATGCTGCCGCCCTCGGGGATCTGGCCTTCGACCACCGCCTCGCGGATCCGCCACAGGTCCTTCACCTGCTGCTCGCTCTCGGCCAGCACCGCGTCGAGCACCAGCCCTTCCTCCATCGCGGTCGCCAGCACCTCTTCCATGATCTCGCGCAGGCCGCTGTCGGCGCGGCCGGCGCCGGCGCGCATCAGCGCGTAGTGCTCGTAGCGCTGCTCGAACGGGTCCCGGACGCCCGGAATGTGCTTGGTCGCGAGGTCGATGCAGAAGCGCGCCATGTACTCGAACGCGCTGACTTGGTCGCCCGTGCCGGACCGCACGCGCGACAGCAGGTCGACGACGCCGGGCAGGGAGGAGACGGCGCACATCGCGGTCACCTCCTCCTTCGGGCGCGGGAACAGCTTCAGCACGGCGGCCGTCACGATGCCCAGCGTGCCTTCGCCGCCGATGAACAGCTGCTTCAGGTCGTAGCCGGTATTGTCCTTGCGCAGCCGGCGCAGCCCGTCCCAGATCCGGCCGTCCGGCAGCACCACTTCGACGCCCAGAACGAGGTCGCGCATGTTGCCGTAGCGCAGCGTGTTGATGCCGCCGGCATTGGTGGCGATGTTGCCGCCGATCTGGCAGCTGCCCTCCGCCCCCAGGCTCAGCGGAAAGAGACGGTCCGCGTCCGCGGCGGCCTGCTGGATGTTCTGCAGGATGCAGCCCGCTTCGACCGTGATCGTGTAGTCGAGCGTGTCGACCTCGCGCACCTTGTTCATGCGCGACAGGCTGAGGATGATCTCGCGGCCCTGCTCGAACGGGATGGAGCCGCCGCACAGGCTGGTGTTGCCGCCCTGCGGCACGATCGGCACCCCGGCCTCGGCGCAGAGCTTCACGACCTTCGCCACCTCTTCGGTCGATCCGGGCCGCACCAGCAGCGGGGAGGCGCCCTTGTAGAGGCCGCGCATCTCGACCAGGTGCGGCGCCATCTCGGCCGCGTCCGTGACGATGCCACGCTCGCCCACGACCGCGCGCAGGCCGGCGATCAGGCGGTCGGGAAGCGGTGCGGGAGCGTCCATGCGCGTGCGCTTTCTGGCTGGAATGATCCATTTTCCTGCCTGCGCATGTAACGCGTTGCCGTTCGCGCGGCAAGCAGTCGGCGGGAGCCGGAGCCGCCGCCGGGCCTCCCGCCGGGTTGACTTGTACGGACATAGTGCGGACCCTGCCGGAATAAGCAGCAGAACAATCCGGGAGGGGATGGATGATGCGTACTCTAAATGGGACGAGGCGCCTGATGGGGACCGCCGCCGCCGCCGCGGTCTGCATGGCTGGGGCGCCCGCACTGGCACAGCAGGCGGGAGGCACGCTGAGGGCGCAGCTCTTCGGCAATCCGCCGTCGCTTTCGATCCACGAGGAATCGACGGTCGCGACGATCTTCCCGATGATGCCGGTGATGTCGAACCTGGTCGTCTACGATCAGCACGAGCCGCAGAACAGCCTGGAGACGATCCGCCCCGACCTCGCCGAGAGCTGGTCCTGGAACGACGACAACACCGCCGTCACCTTCAAGCTGCGGCAGGGGGTGAAATGGCACGACGGCGCGCCGTTCACCGCCGCGGACGTCAAGTGCACGTGGGACATGCTCCAGGGCAAGTCGGAGGCCCGCAGGCTTCGCCGCAACCCGCGCGAGATCTGGTACCACAATCTGAAGGAGGTGAAGGTCGAGGACGACTTCACGGTCACCTTCGAACTGGGCCGCCCGCAGCCGGCGTTCCTGGCGCTGCTCGCCTCGGGCCAGTCGCCGGTCTACGCATGCCACGTCCCGCCCGCCGACATGCGCACCAAGCCCATCGGCACCGGCCCGTTCAAACTGGTCACGTACCGGCAGAACGAACGGCTCGTGCTGGAGAAGAATCCCGACTACTTCAAGAAGGGCCTGCCCTACCTCGACGGCATCGCCTACCAGATCATCTCCAGCCGTTCGACACGCCACCTCGCGTTCATCGCGGGCGAGCACGACATCACGTTTCCGACGGACGTGACGGTGCCGACGCTGAAGGACCTGAAGGCGCAGGCGCCGAACGCGCAATGCACCCAGCGCCTGAACAACAACGCGTCAAACATCCTGGTTAACCAGGAAGCGCCGCCCTTCGACAATCCCGACCTGCGGCGCGCCCTGGCGCTTACGCTCGACCGCGACGCCTTCAACGAGATCATCAACGAAGGGCAGGGCGGCATCGGCGGTGCCATGCTGCCGCCGCCGTCCGGCCAGTGGGGCCTGCCCGACGAGATCCTGAAGCAGATCCCCGGCTATGGCGGCGACGTCGAGAAGAATCGCGACGACGCCCGGGCGATCATGGAGAAGCTCGGCTACACCGAGAACAGCCCGCTGAAGATCAAGGTCATAACCCGCAACATCGCGAGCTATCGCGACCCCGCGGTGATCTTCATCGACCAGTTGTCGAAGATCAACATTCAGGCCGAACTCGAGATCATCGATTCTGCCGTCTACTACAGCACGATCACCGCCAAGCGATTCACGGTCGCGATGAACATGACCGGGTCGGCGGTCGACGATCCGGACCAGCATTTCTACGAGAACTATGCCTGCAACTCGATCCGCAACTACAACGGCTACTGCAACAAGGAACTCGAGACGCTGTTCGACAGGCAGTCGATGGAGCCGGACCAGCAGAAGCGGCGTGAGATCGTCTGGCAGATCGACCGCAAGCTCCAGGAGGAGGTCGCCCGCCCGACGCTCTACCACCCCGTCGGCATCGGTTGCTGGCACCCGCAGGTGCAGAACTACACGGTCCAGATCAACAGCATCTACAACGGCTGGCGGTTCGAAGACCTCTGGCTGAAGCGGTAGGACCACCGTCGCGCGGAGCCTGGCGGCCTCCGCGCGACAGGGCCGTCAGGTCACGCGGTGCCCAGGCGCCCGTCCCGCCGTCGGCGCGCCAGCAGCGCCCAGGCATAGACGCCGGCCAGCAGCACGGCGCCGACCGCGTCGGTCTCCCAGCCCGGATCGAGGAGGCCGAAGGCACCGACGAAGAGTGCCGCCCGCGACACGATGCCGATCCGGCCGACGCCGTAGAGCCAGCCCTCGGTCGACGACGCCAGCAGCCAGACCGCGATGACGGCGGTGGTCACGTCGTGGACGATGGCGCCGGGCTCGCCGATCAGGATCAGCGTCGGGTTCAGCACGAACAGGAAGGGCAGGAAGAAATTGATCAGGCCCAGCCGCATCGACTGCATGCCCGTCGTGAACGGGTTCGACTTCGCGATGCTCGCCGCGGCGATGGCGGCCAGCGCCACCGGCGGCGTAATGAAGCTGATCAGGCCCCAGTAGAGGATGAACAGGTGGCTGGCGATGGCGTTCAGGCCGCCGTCGATCAGTGCCGGACCCAGCACGATGGCCAGGAAGATGTAGCAGGCGCTGGAGGTCATCCCCATGCCGAGCACGAAGCTGGTGATAGCGCCGAAGATCAGCAGCAGGTGCACGTTGCCGCCGGCGAACTGCAGCAGTTCGCGGGAGAAGGCGCCGCCCACGCCGGTATAGGACAGCGAGCCGACGATGAAGCCGACGCCCGCCAGGATGGCGACGATGTTCACGACGTTGCGCGTCGTGTCGAGCAGCAGTTCCCGTGCCGCCGCGATGTTGAACCGGTTCTTCCGCCGCAGCGATGCCGTCAGGACCAGTGCCACGGTGGCGATGTAGGGTGCCACCGCCTCGGCGCGCAACTCGAGCAGCAGGTAGGTCAGCAGCGCGATCGAGAAGAGATAGTACCAGCCCTCCTTCACGACGGGGCCGATGCGCGGGATCTCGCTCGCCGGCTGACCCTTGAGGCCGTGCACCGCGGCGTAGTGATCGGCCTGAAGGATGAGCGCCAGATAGTAGAGGAGGGCGGGGACCAGAGCGGCGAGCATGATCGTGCTGTACGGCACGTTCAGGAACTCGGCCATGATGAAGGCGACCGCGCCCATCACCGGCGGCATCAGCGCGCCGCCGGTCGAGGCGCAGGCTTCCACCGCGCCTGCATAGCTCGCCGGATAGCCGATCCGTTTCATCGTCGGGATCGTGATCTGTCCGGTCGTCACGACGTTGGAGATCACGCTGCCGGAGAGCGAGCCGAAGAAGCCGCTCGACAGCACGGCGACCTTCGCCGGGCCGCCGCGCGAACGGCCCATGAGCGCCATGGCCAGCGACATGAAGAACTCGCCGCCGCCGGTCACGACCAGCGCGGAGCCGAACAGTAGGAAGCCGACGAGGAGGTTGGCCACGGTGCGCATCGGCACGCCGATGATGCTCTCGACGCCCATGACGTGGGAGCGGACCGTTTCCTCCACCGACATCGCCGGGCCCCAGAGGAAGCCGGGCATGACGTCGGCGAACAGCGGGTAGGTCATGAAGAGGGCGCAGAGCCCGAACAGGACCACGCCGCCGGCCCGGCGCAGCGCCTCCAGGGCGAGCAGGCAGACGGCGCCCGCCAGGATCGTCGCGTCGTCGGGGGCGTTGATGTCCCAGCCCTCGGCGACGATCCGGCCGCCATGCCAGGCGAGCCATAGTGCGGTCCCGGCCGTCGCGGCGAACAGCAGCCAGTCGTACCACGGCACGTGCGTGGCATCGGCCTTGCGCGCCGGATAGAGGATGAACGTCAGAGACAGGAACAGTGCCAGCAGGATGTAATAGAAGGACGTGTCGAGGATCAGGATCCCGAAGAGCTGCAGGTTGAACGTCTGGTTGACCGTCAGCAGCACGCCGCTGCCGCCGAGCACCAGCACGATCGCCAGTACGAAGCCCTTCACCCTGCCGGCGTCGGCCGGCCCGACCTCCGAGGCGCCGAGCACCTCGAGGACAGCCGAGGACGCGCCGCTTTGCTGCGTCATCTGCGTTTCGCTCCCAATGAAATACGAAAGGCGGTCGCACGCGCCGGCCCGGAACGGGCTCTTGGCGGCTGTATCTGCGCGCGACGGGCGGGTCGTGGCCCGCCTTCACTCCTCCGGAGGATGCCTATGTGCGGGAGCTAACGGCAAACCGGGTCGCCGATCAATCGGATTCACGCATCTCGCTCTGCCCGGGCGTGCGGCTGCCCGCGCGCCGTGGCCGCCGAACCTCAGGCGCTTCGCATCGACCGGTTGCGACCCGCGCGCTTGGCGGCGTAGAGCCGCTCGTCGGCGAGGCGGAGGGCCGCACCGACGTCGAGCGCCGCTGGATCGACTCGGGCGACGCCGATGCTGGCCGTTACCCGCAGTCCCCCTTGATCGTGGAAACCGCTGCTGCGGCGATGGCGAGGCGCAGGCGTTTGGCCGCGGCCATAGCCGTCGACTCGTCGTAGCTGTCGTTGACCTGCCTGAAGCGGTCGATGTCCAGAACACGTACCGGGAGCGGCTGCCCGAACCGGTCGGAGCGCGCCACTTCGCGGACCGCCAGCTTGTCGAAGCCGCGCCGGTTCACGCAACCCGTCAGGGGATCGCGGTCCGCCAGCATCTTCAGTTCGTCCAGAAGCCGCTCGCGATCGGCCTCGACGCGCCGGCGCTCGTCTCTAAGGACCGCAGCGTTAACGAATGTTTACGCTGCTGTGATCCGAACCTGCCTCTCCGGTTACGACTGGAGGCTCCGTGCCGCCTTGGGCACATAGCCGGGGGCGCACGGCGGCGGCCGGAGGCTCACTTCCTGGTCGCCGGCCGCCGTTCCGCCCGCGATGCCCGTCATTTCGTCAGGATGAGCTTGTCGTTGCGGGTGCGGCGCAGGCGGTAGAACTCGCCCTTGTGACGGATCAGGATCTCCGGGCCGCTGGACAGCAGCTGGTTGCTCTCGATCACCTGCGCCGGGGATGCGTGCGCCTCCAGGCGACGCGGCTCCGCGGTGTGCTCGTGGATCATCTGCATGGCTTCATCCTTCGGTTCTGCCGTGAGGCAAGGGTGACAATAATGAGAACTATTCTCATACGCAATACCGAAAGCACGGCCGGCCCGACCATACCCGAAGGGGCTGCGCCTTGCCCATGCGGCAGCCTTCCGCCAGATTGCAGGCGACCCTGGGACCCTCCCGCCAACCACCGGAGAACGAAGCGATGAGCGCAGCCCGGCCGACCGCCGCCATGGCGCAGCAGAGCGGCCCAGGTGCTGCGCCCGATGCGGACGCCGCCGAGCGGGTGCCGCACGTGCAGAAGGCGGGGGAGGTCGCGGCCGCCAGCCTCGTCGCCTCGAACCTCGTCGCCCCCGACTGCCGCGGCCAAAATTTCTACCGGGTCGACCACGGCCTGCGCACCCTGCTGCCGCTCTATCTCGACGCGGCGCCGCTGGCGCATTTCGCCCCGCATTTCGACCGAATGGGCGAACTGGCCGGGGGACGCCTCGACGAACTGGCGGACGCCGCGGACAAGCACCCGCCGGTCCTGCACCCGCGCGACCGCTTCGGCCGCGACGAGGATCGGATCGAATACCATCCCGCCTATCGCGAGATGGAGCGCATCGCCTTCGGCGACTTCGGCCTCCATGCGATGAGCCACCGGCCCGGCATCCTCGGCTGGCCGGAGACGGCGCCGCCGGCCGTCAAGTACACGCTGCAATATCTCTTCGTGCAGGCCGAGTTCGGACTGATGTGCCCGATCTCGGTCACCGACACGTCGGCCTACCTGCTCGGCCGCTACGGCGATGCGGCGCTGCGCCGGCGCTTCTTCGAGCCGATGACGGATCCCGACACCGACCGCATGCTGACCGGCACGCAGTTCATGACGGAGAAGACCGGCGGCTCCGACGTCGGCAACATCGAGCTGACCGCCCGTCCGGACGGCGATCGCTGGCGGCTCTGGGGCGAAAAGTGGTTCTGCAGCCACGCCGATGCCGACGTGGCGCTGCTGCTGGCGCGGCCCGAGGGGGCGCCGGGCGGCACCAGGGGCCTCGCGCTCTTCGCCATGCCGCGAACCCTCGACGACGGCCGCCGCAACGCCTACCGGATCGTCCGCCTGAAGGACAAGCTGGGCACCCGCTCGATGGCGTCGGGCGAGATCGTCTTCGACGGCGCCGAGGCCTTCCTCGTCGGCGAGGCCGGGAACGGCCTGAAGCAGATGCTCGACCAGGTGAACCTGTCGCGCCTGTCGCACGGGGTACGCGCCGCCGCCATGATGCGCCGCTGCCTGAACGAGGCGATGGCTGTCGCGCGCAACCGCACCGCCTTCGGCCGCCGCCTGATCGACATGCCGATGGTCCGCCGCCAGCTCGCCAAGCTGATGACGCCGACCGAGCAGGCGCTGTCCATGTATCTGTTCACCGCCGCCACGATGGAGGCGGCGCAGAAGGGGGACCCGGGGGCGGCCAAGCTGCTGCGCATCCTGACCCCGCTGCTGAAGTTCCGCACGGCGCGCGACAACATCCGGGTCGCCACCGGTGCGATGGAGATGCGCGGCGGCACCGGCTACATCGAGGAGTGGGTCAATCCGCGCCTCGTCCGCGACGCCCATATCGGCGTGCTGTGGGAGGGAACGAGCAACATCAATGCCCTCGACGTGATCAGCCGTGCGGTCGCCAAGGACCATGCCGACCTCAACCTTCAGACGGCCCTGCACCGCAAGCTGGACGAGGCAGACGGCGTGCCCGGCGAATTCCGCGCCCGCATCGCCGGATTCGTCGACCGCGCCGTGGACTATGCCGAAGAGGTCGCCGCCAGCCCGCGCCACGAGAAGCTCGCCCGGCTCGCCGCCACCGCCCTCTACAACGCGACGACGGCGGCGCTGCTCACCTGGGAAGGCGCCCGCTCGGCCGCCGCCGGCGGCGACGCCCGCCGCCTGATCCTGGCCAAGATGGTCGCTGAGCACCGCCTGGTCGCGCGAGACCCGATGACCATCCGCGACGACGGCTGGCAGGAGACGGCGAAGGACCTGCTCCTCGGCGACGAGCCAGTGTCCCTGATGGCGGCGGTGCAGGTCCTGTAGTGGCCATCGCCGGCCGTCTCAGTGTCCAGGACGCGCCCGCGAAGCTGCCCGACCGCGTCGTGGACGGCTTAGCTCCAAGTCACGTCGGAACAGGCTGGACGGGCGCGTCTTGTTCGTCGGGTGGGGCCGTCCGGCGGCCGATCCGGAGCCAAATCGGGCCAATTCGAGCCAATTCAGGCCAAGTCGCGCCTGTTCGAGCGCGCGGAGACCGATCTCGCGCTGGGCAAGAATCGCTCAAATCCTTGTTTTCATTCAACAACGCAGAATTCCACGGCCGCGGTGCGCAATTTTTGTCCTCGATGCTTCAGGCGGAACAGGTTCGGGCGGCGCTTCCGTCCCGGCCGGGCCGTGTGGCCCATCCCGATTCCTTCCCTTTCATTCCGCTTCCGTCCCGATGCCCGTGCCGCACCACACCGACTGCAGCCGGCCACCGCAGGCGCGGAGAGGCGTCGTGTTCATTCCCTTTTCTTCCTTTTCATTGGTAGAGCGAGGGGCGCGGGCGCGGACGAATGGCGAGCGCGCGTCGGGGCGCATCCCTCCCGATGTCTTCACGATGTCCAACAGCGACCCCTGCCGAGGCGGGGAATTCACTTGGGGATAACGTTTCCTAGAAGACAAGATTCCGCCCGAGGCCGGTGAACCATCTTCCCCACGCGGCCACCGGCCTCAGCGTGGCCCGCCGGCCCGCGTCGGCGTGAACGCCGGCGGGTCGCTCGCCGGGAAGGAGTCGCGGCCGGCCTCGTCGACCAACGCGGAGAGCCGGCGGCGCATGTCGTCGGCGGCCTCGGTCGCGGCGAGATCGTGCACATGGACGTCCGCCGCCCCGTTCTTCTTCAGGACGGCCGTCGCCAACTCTTCGCGGCCCGCATTGGGCGTGCGCACCCAGAGCAGTATGCCGCCCTGCGCGAGCTGGTCCTCGAAGCGTTCGGCAAGCCGGCGGTCGAGGAACTGGTCGAGCAGGGCCCCCAGGGCCGCACCGGCGCCGCCGGCGGCAGCGGCTGCCGCGATGGCGGCGGCGAAGGTTCCACCGGATGCGACGATCGCGCCGGCGGTCGCCACGGCGCCGACATAGATCAGCGCGCCGGCGATCGCGCCCTCCGCATCGCCGACCGATTCGGTCGAGACATAGGCGACGGTCGGCACGGCCGCGTCGTCCTCGAGTTCCGCTGTGGACCGGTAGTGGTGCCCGAGGCGCCGTTCCACCGTCTCCCGGTTCGCGAGGAAGCTCAGGTCCGCCCTGTCGAATCCGGAACTGAGGAGTTCGTCGATAGCCGTCTGCAGCGAGGCGCGATCATGAAAGACGCCGACGGCTTCACGCGTGCTGACTTGTGACATGAGCATCTCCTTCCGATGCCAACGTCCGCCGCATGCCGCGGTTACGCATTGACCTCGATCAACGCTTACACGTCCAGCGCCTCCGCGAAGCGCGCGTTCTCCTGGATGAAGGCCAGGCGGTGCTCCGGCTTGCGGCCCATCAGGCGCTCGACCAGGTCCTTGGCGTCGGAGCGCCCCGCGGACGGTGCGGCGGCCGGCTCCAGGGTGAGGGCTTCGCCCGAGGCGTCGAAGGCGACGCGCAGCAGGGTGCGGGTCTTCGGGTTCATCGTCGTCTCGCGCAGCTGCGCCGACGGCATCTCACCCAGGCCCTTGAAGCGGCTGATGTCGACCTTCTTCTTGCCCTTGAAGGCGCTGGCCAGCAGCTCCTCCTTGTGGGCGTCGTCGCGCGCATAGTGCGTCGTGCCGCCGGAGGAGAGCCGGTAGAGCGGCGGCATCGCCAGGAACAGGTGGCCCTTCTCGATCAGCTGCGGCGTCTCCAGGAAGAAGAAGGTCATCAGCAGCGAGGCGATGTGCGCGCCGTCGACGTCGGCATCGGTCATGATGACGATGCGTTCGTAGCGCAGCTTCTCCAGGTCGAAGCGGCTGCCGCTGCCGCAGCCGAGCGCCTGGATCAGGTCGTTCAGCTCCTGGTTCTGGCGCAGCTTGTCGGACGACGCGCTGGCGACGTTCAGGATCTTGCCGCGCAGCGGCAGCACCGCCTGGGTGGCCCGCTCGCGCGCCTGCTTGGCCGACCCGCCGGCGCTGTCGCCCTCGACCAGGAAGATCTCGGTGCCGGCCGCCGCCGAGCGCGTGCAGTCGGTAAGCTTGCCCGGCAGGCGCAGCTTGCGCGTCGCACTCTTGCGGTCGAGGTCCTTCTCCTGGCGCTTGCGCTGCCGTTCCTCCGCCCGCTCGATGGCGAAGTCGAGCAGGGCGCGGGCCCGCTCGGGGGCGGCGGCCAGCCAGTGGTCGAAATGATCCTTCACCGCCGTGTCGACCAGGCGCACCGTCTCCGGCGAGTCCAGCTTCTCCTTGGTCTGGCCCTGGAAGCGCGGCTCGCGGATGAACACCGACAGCATCTGGCAGGCGCCGCCGAGCAGGTCGTCGCCCGTCACCTGCGGCGCGCGCCGGCTGCCGATCAGCTCGCCATAGGCCTTCAGCGCGCGCAGCAGGCCGGCGCGAAATCCCGCCTCGTGGCTGCCGCCGAGCGGCGTCGGGATGGTGTTGCAGTAGGAGCCGGAGAAGCCCTCGCCGTCGAGCGCCCAGGTGATCGCCCATTCGACGCGGCCGGCGCCGGCGGGGAAGGTGGCCTCGCCGACGAAGGGCTCGGCCACCACGGTCTCGCGTTCCGCGACCGCCGCGGCCAGGAAGTCCGCGAGGCCGCCGGGAAAGTGCAGGTCGGCCTCGGCCGGCGTCTCCGCACCCGGCTTCAGCAGCGATGGATCGCAGCGCCAGCGGATCTTCACGCCGCGATAGAGATAGGCCTTGGAGCGCGCCATGCGGAACAGGCGCGCCGGCTGGAAGCGCGGATTCTCGCCGAAGATCTCCGGGTCGGGGCGGAAGCGGACCATCGTGCCGCGCCGGTTCTGCGACACGCCGACCTTGGCGAGTGGTCCTTCGGGTGCGCCGCGGCGGAAGCTCTGGCGCCAGACCTCGCGGTCGCGGGCCACCTCGACGACCAGGCTCTCCGACAGCGCGTTCACCACCGAGATGCCGACACCGTGCAGGCCGCCCGAGGTCTCGTAGACTTTGCCGCTGAACTTGCCGCCCGAGTGCAGCGTGGTGAGGATGATCTCCAGCGCCGACTTGCCCTTGAACTTCGGGTGCTCGTCGATCGGGATGCCGCGGCCGTTGTCGCGCACCGTCACCGACATGTCGCCGCCGATCTCGAGTTCGATCAGGTTGGCGTGGCCGGCGACGGCCTCGTCCATCGCATTGTCGAGGATCTCGGCGACGAGGTGGTGCAGCCCCGCCTCGTCGGTGCTGCCGATATACATGCCCGGCCGGCGCCGGACGGGCTCCAGTCCCTCCAGGACCTCGATGTCGCTGGCGGTATAGCCCCCGGCGGGGGCGGCGTTCTCGAACAGATCTGACATGGCGGCGGACTATAGGGCAAAGGCGGGGGCGGACGAAGCGAGCAGTTGGGCCAGCGCTTGGTGTCCTTGGGCCGGCCGCCGCTAGATGTGGTCGTGGCCTCCGACGTTGAAGGAGGCCCTGGCGTTCAGCTGCTCGACATCGAAGCCGGCGACCCGCTTGTAGCCGGCGGCGATCGCCTCCAGTTCCGCCCGGCTCACCACGTCGTGGATGTCGGTGAAGCCGTCCGGCGCGCGCTCTTCGACCAGCTGCATCGACTGTTCCGGGCCGTTGCCGCGGTTGGCGAGGACGATGCGCGACGTCGCCGGCCGCCGGTCGGCCTCGTAGGCGGCCAGTGCGGCATCGGGGTCGCCCACCGTCGCCAGGTGCCAGGCCAGCACGCGCGCGTCGAGGATCGCCTGGGAGGCGCCGTTCGAGCCGATCGGATACATCGGGTGCGCCGCATCGCCCAGCAGGGTGACGCGGCCGTGCGTCCAGCGCTCCAGCGGGTCGCGGTCGACCATCGGGAACTCCCACACCGCCGCCGCCGAGCGGATCAGGTCGGGCGCGCGCAGCCAGCCGAAGTCCCAGCTCTCGAACTGCGGCAGGAAGTCCGCCGGGTCGCCGGGCCGGTTCCAGTCCTCGCGGCTGGCGAAGCGCCGCTCCGGCACGGTCAGTTCGGCGATCCAGTTGACCAGCGAGCGGCCGCGCGCCGCCGTCTCGCGGCAGATCGGATAGCAGACGAACTTCTGGCTCTGATGGCCGGCCATGACCATCGAGCGGCCGGAGAGGAAGGGGGCGGCCGCGCTGACCGCGCGCCAGAGGATGCGGCCGTTCCACTTCGGCGGCCCCTCGTCGGGGTGGAAGGCGGCGCGTACGGCCGAGTGGATGCCGTCGGCGGCGACCAGCAGGTCCGCCTCGACGGTCTCGCCCCGTCCGCTCCGGTCGACGAAGCGCGCCGACACGCGCTGCCCGTCCTGTCCGAACTCCGCCAGCCGGCGGTCGGTGCGGATGCGCGCCCGCCCGAGCCGCTCGCACGCCGCCTCGTAGAGAATCATCTGCAGCCGGCCGCGGTGGATGGAGTATTGCGGCCAGCGATAGCCGGCGGCCCGGCCGCGCGGCTCGCGCCAGATCTCCTGGCCGTGCCGGTTGGCGTAGATCAGCTCCTTCGTCTCGATCGCCGTCGCGGCGAGCCGGTCGGCGAGGCCCAGTTCCGTCAGTTCGCGCACCGCATGCGGCAGCAGGTTGATGCCGACGCCGAGCGGCCGGATCTCCGGCACCGCCTCGAACAGCGTGACCTCGATGCCGGCAGTGTGCAGAGAGAGGGCCGTCGTCAGCCCGCCGATCCCGCCGCCCGCCACGACGACCTTCATGCCGTTCTCCATCCTGCGCCTGCCGCGAGGCGGCGACCGGTCATTGTCGCCGGGCCCCCGCTTGCTTAGGCTGCCCGACGATAACGAGGGGAGGCCAGCATGGCGACGGTCAAGGCGAACGGCATCGACGTCCACTACGTCATGGAGGGGCCGGCCAACGGCCCGGTCGTCACGATGAGCCATTCGCTCATGACGACGCTGGAGATGTGGGATCCGCAGGTGAAGCCGCTGGTCGACAGGGGCTTCCGCGTGCTGCGCTACGACACCCGCGGCCACGGCGGCAGCAGCGTCGCCGAGCCGCCCTATACCCTCGACACCCTGGCGGCCGACGCGGCGGCGATGCTCGAGGCGCTCGGCATCCACCAGACGCATTTCGTCGGCCTGTCGATGGGCGGCATGATCGGCCAGACCCTGGCCCTCGCGCGCCCGGACCTGCTGAAGACGCTGACCCTGTGCGACACGTCGAGCGGCTATCCGCCCGAGGCGGCGGCGATGTGGGGCGACCGCATCAAGGGGGCGGAGCAGAACGGCATGGAGCAAGCGGTCGCCGGCACGATCGACCGCTGGTTCTCGCCGTCCTTCGCCGCGGCCAACGATGCCGCCCTGGCGCCGGTGCGCGAGATGATCCGCGGCACGGCCGTGAAGGGCTTCGTCGGCTGCTGCCACGCCATCTCGAAACTGGCGCTGACGGAGAAGATTTCGGCCATCCGCGTGCCGACGCTGATCATTGTCGGCGAGGACGATCCCGGCACGCCGGTGGCGATGCACGTCACCATCAAGGAGCGGATCGCCGGGTCGCAGATGGTGATCATCCCCGACGCGCGGCACCTCTCGAACATCGAGGCGGTCGAACCGTTCAACGCGGCGCTGCTCGGCTTCCTCCAGGCGCACCGCTAGCGCGGCGGCCCCCGGAGCCTCCGGTGCGGATCACCGCCGTTTGATGCGCACCCCGCCGCCGGGCGGGCGCTCGACCACGAACTTGCCGGCCTGTTCGACGACCTGGAGCAGCGTCGAACAGCCGTAGGTGCGCGGGTCGAAGTCGGGTGCGAGGTGGTTGAGGCGCTGGCCGACCGTGCCGAGGTTGATCCACTCCTCGTCGTCCCAGGCCTGCTCCATGGCCTTGCGGATCAGCGGCACCGCCTTCGACGGCGGCTCCTTCTCGGGCGCCACGGCAACCGGATCGGGCTGCTTGTCGGGCCGCTTCTCGGCTTTGGCCGCGTCCGCCGCCTTCGTCTTCTTGTCGGACTTGGCTTTCGTCTTCGGCGCGGTGGCCGCTTCGGCGACCGCCGCGTCTCCGGTCGGCTCCAGCAGGTTCTCGATATAGATGAAGCGCGAGCAGGCGTTGCGGAACGCCTCGGGCGTCTTGCGCGCACCGAAGCCGTAGACCAGGGCGCCGTCCTCGCGCAGGCGCTGGGCGAGGCGGGTGAAGTCGCTGTCCGAACTGACCAGGCAGAAGCCGTCCAGGCGGCTGCGGTGCATCAGGTCCATCGCGTCGATGACCAGCGCGATGTCCGCGGCGTTCTTGCCCACCGTGTAGTTGAACTGCTGCTGCGGCAGGATCGCGAGCGGATGCATCACCCCGCGCCACGACCGCAGCCGGTCGCTGGAGAAGTCGCCGTAGATCCGCCTGACGTTCGCTTCGCCGAGCTTCGCCACCTCCTCGAAGATCGCGTGCGCATAGGTGGCGCTGGTGTTGTCCGCGTCGATCAGGATCGCCAGCCGCGCCGACTGTCCGTGTTCCGCCATTCGTCGGCTCTCCTCCGGGAATCTCCGCGCAGCATGAAGCATCGCGCGCGGAATCGCGATGCCCGCGCTGCCCGGATCTGCGGGACCGATGGCGCCCTGCCGGTTCAGGCCTAGTTGGGCAGGTGGTCGAGGGGCAGGGGGCCGTCCGCCTTGACGGTCTGTATGGCGAAGCTGCTGCGGATGTCGGCGACCCCCGGCAGCCGCAGCAGCGTGTCGAGGAGCAGACGCTCGTAGCCGGCGAGGTCCGGCACGACGATCTGCAGCAGGAAGTCGACGTCGCCGGACACCAGGTGGCACGAGACGACCTCGGGCACCGCGACGACGGCCTGCCGCAGGGCGTCGGCATCGGCGTCCCGGTGCCGCTCGACCTTCACGCCGACGAACACGGTCAGCCCGAGTCCGACCGCCTGGCGGTCGAGGGCGGCGTGGTAGCCGCGGATGGCGCCCGCCTCCTCCAGCAGCCGCACCCGGCGCAGGCAGGGCGAGGGCGACAGGCCGACCTCGTCCGCCAGCTGTACGTTGGTCAGCCGCGCATCGCGCTGCAACGCCGCCAGGATGCGGCGGTCGATGGCGTCGAACCGGGTCCGTGGCATGAGACGCCTCATTCCTCGCCGTTCTTGGCACATCACGCTAACCGTGCCCCGGCGCAGGGGGCAATACGCAAGGACACGCCATCGCGCCACGCCGTAGCGTCCGCTTCTGTTCGACGTGGACGCGGGGAAGGGGCGATGGCCGGGATCTGGATGTTCGTCGGGGCGCTCGCGGTCGCCTATCTCGTGCCGGGGCCCGACATGGTGCTGCTGCTCAGGACCGGGGCGGCGCAGGGCCCGGCCCAGGCGCTCGCCGCCGCCGCCGGGCTGGCCGTGGCGCGGGCGGCGCACGTGGCGCTGGCCGGGCTGGGCCTCGCGACCCTGCTGCGCACGGCGCCTACGGCGTTCGAGATCGTCCGCTTCGCCGGTGCCGCCTACCTGATCTGGCTCGGCATCGGCATCCTGCGCGCGCCGTCGCTGCTTCCCGACGGTCGACCGCCGTCACGGGTGTCCGGTGCCGCGGGCTATCGCGCCGCGTTCCGCAGAGGCCTGCTGACCAACCTGCTGAACCCGAAGGCCCTGCTGTTCTGCTCCGTCCTGCTGCCGCAGTTCGTCCAGCCGGGGCAGGGCGTGCTGGTCCAGTTCCTGCTGCTCGGTCTCGTCCTCGTCGGCGTCGGTGCCGCGTTCGACCTGACGCTCGCCGTGGCCGGCGCCGCCCTCGGCCGCTGGCTCGCCCGGCACAGGCTGGCGCAGACGATCCAGCAATGGGCCTTCGGCACCCTCCTGATCGCCTTCGGTGCCCGCCTGTCCCTGGCGACGGCACCGTAGTCGGTTACGGCCGCACCCGCGCCGGCGGCTGCCGGCGGTAGCTCAGGGCCTCGGCGACGTGGATGCGGGCGATGCTGTCGGCGCCTTCCATGTCGGCGAGCGTGCGCGAGACGCGCAGCACGCGGTGCCAGCCGCGCGCCGACAGCCGCAGCCGCTCGGCCGCCTCGGTCAGCAGGCGCCGGCCGGCCGGATCGAGCGGCGCGGCGGCCTCCAGCAGTTCGCCGTCGGCGGCGGCGTTGACGCGGACGCCGCTCTCGGGGGCGAGGCGCGCATAGCGCGCGGCCTGGACCTCCCGCACCCGGGCGACCCGCGCCGCGACCTCGGCCGTGCCCTCCGCCGGCGGCGGCAGGGCGAGGTCGGCCGGGTCGACCCGCGGCATGTCCACGTGCAGGTCGATGCGGTCCAGCAGCGGCCCGGACAGCCGCGCCTGATAGTCGATGGCGCAGCGCGGCGCGCGCCCGCAGCCCATCACCGGATCGTCGAGATGGCCGCAGCGGCAGGGATTCATCGCCGCGACCAGCTGCACCCGCGCCGGATAGGTCACGTGACCGTTGGCGCGCGACACCGTCGCGTGGCCGGATTCGAGCGGCTGGCGGAGTGCCTCCAGCACGGCGCGCGGAAACTCCGGCAGTTCGTCCAGGAACAGCACGCCGCGATGCGCGAGCGAGACCTCCCCCGGCTTGGCGCGCAGGCCGCCGCCGACCAGCGCCGGGACGGATGCCGAATGGTGCGGGTCGCGGAACGGCCGCCGGCGCAGCAGCACGCCGTCGCGCAGCAGTCCGGCGACGCTGTGCACCATGCTGACCTCCAGCGCCTCCGCGGCGGCCAGCGGCGGCAGGATGCCGGGCAGGCGGGCCGCCAGCATCGACTTGCCGGCGCCCGGCGGGCCGCAGAACAGCAAGTTGTGGCCGCCGCTCGCCGCGACCTCCAGTGCCCGCTTGCCGCTCTCCTGGCCTTTCACGTCGCGCAGGTCGTAGCGCCAGCCGACGTCCTCGACCGGCGCCGGCGCGGGCGGCGACAGGACCTGCCGGCCCTTGAAGTGGTTGATCAGCGACAGGAGGTTCGGCGCCGCCAGCACCTCCAGGTCGCCTGCCCACGCGGCCTCGCCGCCGTTGCCGGCCGGGCAGACGATGCCGCGCCCCATGGCGACCGCGCCCATTGCCGCGGGCAGGACGCCCGCCACCGGTGCGAGGCTGCCGTCCAGACCGAGTTCGCCGAGGACGATGTAGTCGGCGACATCCTCGGGCGACAGCACCTCCATCGCCACCAGCAGTGCCAGCGCCACCGGCAGGTCGAAATGGCTGCCCTCCTTCAGGAGGTCGGCGGGGGCGAGGTTGGCCGTCACCCGCTGCGGCGGCTGCGCCAGACCCAGCGCCTCGAGGGCCGAGCGGACGCGCTCGCGGCTCTCGCCGACCGCCTTGTCCGGCAATCCCACCATCAGGAAATTTGGAAGACCCGCGCCGACATGCACCTGCACGTCGACCGGCACCACCTCGATGCCCTGGAACGCCACCGTACTGACGCGAGCGACCACGCGATTGATCCGAATGCAAATCAGACGGTCCGAATAGATTGATCTTTTGCGCCCCGCGCAACAGTGATCGGCGGCGGGGACGGCTCGTATAGCCGCCCGTTGCGCATTCGGCTTGCGTGCGTCGCAAAAACTGCTAGGCATCGCGCTTTCGAAATCGCAGCGCGAAACGTGGCTTTTGCGGGGTCCACGTCGCGGAGGACGAATCGCCCATGGAGCGACTGCTCCTCGTCGGCCGGGTCGTGGACCGGATCAATGCCGCCGTCGCGGTGGTCGCGGAATATCTCGTGCTGCTGGCGGTGCTGATCAGCGCCGGCAACGCCGTGGTCCGCTACCTCTTCAGCTGGAGTTCGAACGCGCTGCTGGAGATCCAGTGGCAGATGTTCGCCGGCATGGTCCTGCTCGGTGCGGCCTATACGCTGCGGATGAACGGGCACGTCCGGGTCGACCTGCTCTACGGGAACGTCAGCCACCGCAGCCGGCTCCTGATCGACATCTTCGGCCTGCTCTTCTTCTTCATGCCGGCCATCCTGTTCATGCTCTATCTCGCCTGGCCCTTCTTCCTGCAGTCGTGGAACCAGGGTGAGATGTCGATGAACGCCGGCGGCCTGATCCTGTGGCCGGTGAAGTCGCTGCTGCCGCTGGGGTTCACCCTGCTGCTGCTCCAGGGCCTGTCGGAACTGGTGAAGCGGTTCGCGGCACTCCAGGGCAGGCTCGACCTCGATACCTCCTACGAGAAGCCGGTGCAGTAGCCGCGGCCCGCTGCCGCGGGCCGACGCTCCCTCCGATCCGTCCGGCGCGCCGCCGGGATCCCCTCAGGGTGAGACGCTTCCACGATGTTCGCTTACGGTCCGATGCCCCCGCTCATGTTCATGGGCATGATCGTGTTCCTCATCCTGGGCTTTCCGGTGGCATTCTCGCTGATGGCCGCCGGCCTCGGCTTCGGGCTGATCGGCATCCTGACCGGCCATTTCGACCCGGTGTTCCTGCAGGCGCTGCCGCTGCGCTTCTTCGGCATCCTGTCGAACGAACTCCTGCTGGCGATCCCCTTCTTCACCTTCATGGGCGCCATCCTGGAACGCAGCGGCCTCGCCGAGGACATGCTGGAGGGGGCGGGACAGCTGTTCGGGCCGCTGCCCGGCGGCATCGCCTACGCGGTCGTCCTGGTCGGCGCCGTCATGGCGGCGATCACCGGCACGGTGGCGGCTTCGGTCATCGCCATGGCCATGGTGTCGCTGCCGGTGATGATGCGCTACGGCTACAACATGCGCCTCGCGACCGGCGTGATCGCCGCCGCCGGCACGACGGCGCAGCTGATCCCGCCGTCGCTGGTGCTGATCATCCTGGCCGACCAGCTCGGCCGCTCGGTCGGCGACATGTATCTGGGCGCCATCGGCCCGTCGCTGATGCAGATCGCGATCTTCCTGATCTTCATCTTCGTCGTGTCGCTGGTGAAGCCGCACCTGATGCCGCCGCTGCCGCCGGAGGCGCGCACCGACCGCAGCCTGCGCCTGCTGCTGCGTGTCGCGAAGGGCATGCTGCCGTCGCTGGTGCTGATCTTCCTGGTGCTCGGCACCATCTTCCTCGGCCTCGCGACGCCGACCGAGGCGGGCGCCATGGGCGCCGTCGGCGCCATGCTGCTGGCGATCGCGCACGGGCGGCTCTCCCGGTCGCTGGTGCGTCAGGCGATGGCGTCGACCATGCGCATCACCGCCATGGTCGTGTTCATCCTGATCGGTGCCACCGTGTTCAGCCTGATCTTCCAGGGCATGGACGGCGCGCGCTGGATCGAGCATCTGCTGACCGGCCTGCCGGGCGGTGCGATCGGCTTCCTGATCTTCGTCAACATCTTCGTCTTCTTCCTGGCCTTCTTCCTCGACTTCTTCGAGATCGCCTTCATCATCGTCCCGCTGCTGGCCCCCGTCGCCCAGGCGCTCGGCATCGATCTGGTCTGGTTCGGCGTGCTGCTCTGCATCAACCTGCAGACGTCGTTCATGCACCCGCCGTTCGGCTTCGCGCTGTTCTACCTGCGCGGCGTCGCCCCGGCCGCGGTGAAGACGTCCGACATCTATCTCGGCTCGATCCCCTTCCTCTGCCTGCAGCTCTGCCTGGTCGCCATCGTGATCTTCTGGCCGGAATCGGTGACCTACTGGCTGAAGGAGGAGCGGGTCGTCGATCCCCCGAAGATCGAGCTGAACATTCCGACGCCCGACACGGCCAACCCGTATGGCGGCAACCCCTACGGCGGGAATCCCTATGGGGCCAATCCGTACGGCGGCGGCGCGGCCAATCCCTTCGCCGCGCCCGGTGCCCCCGCCGCACCGGCGGCGCCGGCCGGCACGCCGCTGCCGCCGCCGGACTTCGGCCCGGCGAAGTAGCGCTTCTCCGACCGCACAGCAAAAAGCCCCGCCTCCTTCCGGAAGCGGGGCTTCTTTCGTCGTGCCTTTGGCGAAGTTACTTGCCGGCGGCCTGCTGGGCGTAGACGTAGCTGTCGTAATTGTACTCGGCCACCCGGAACCACTGGTAGGTCTCGGTGCGGAACTGCTTCCAGGGCTCGTACATGGTCTTCCAGGCGGGGTTGCTGCTGGATAGTTCCGCATAGAGCTTGAAGGCGACGTCGTAGGACGCGTCCAGCACGTCGCGCGGCAGCGGGCGAAGCTGCACGCCCTTGCCGGCGAGGCGGCGGATCGCCTGCATGTTCTTCACGTCGTAGCGCGCGATCATGTCCATGTTCGCCGCCTGGCAGGCGGTGTCGAGCGCCGTGCGATAGGCCGCCGGCAGGCCCTCGTACTTCGCCTTGTTGAACAGGAAGTGGACGCTCGGTCCGCCCTCCCAGAAGGCCGGGTAGTAGTAGAACTTGGCCACCTGGTAGAAGCCGAGCTTCTCGTCGTCGTACGGGCCGACCCATTCGGTCGCGTCGATCGTGCCGCGCTCCAGGGCCGGATAGATGTCGCCGCCGGCGAGCTGCTGCGGCACCACGCCCAGCTTCTCGACGACGCGTCCGGCGAGGCCGGCGATGCGCATCTTCAGGCCGTTCAGGTCGGCGAGGGAGTTGATCTCCTTGCGGAACCAGCCGCCCATCTGCGTGCCGGTGTTGCCGCCCGGCCGGCCGACGGCGTTGTACTTCGACAGGAACGCGTCGACGAGCTCGTTGCCGCCGCCATGATACAGCCAGGCGTTCTGCTGGCGCGCGTTCAGGCCGAAGGGAATGGAAGACGGGATCGCGAAGGTCGGATCCTTGCCGACATAGTAGTAGCAGACCGTATGGGCGGCCTCGACGGTGTCGTTCTGCACCGCGTCCAGCGCCTGCAGGCCCGGCACGATCTCGCCGCCGGCGAAGACCTGGATGTCGAACTTGCCGTCGGTCATCTCGCGCACCGACTTCGCCATCACCTCGGCGCCGCCGTAGATGGTGTCGAGCGACTTGGGGAAGCTGGACGTCAGGCGCCACTTGATGCTGGGCGTGCTCTGGGCGATGGCCGGCGCGGCGAGGGGCACCGCGGCCACAGCCGCACCCGCCGAAATACCGGCCGACTTGATGAACGAACGACGATCCACTCTGGGAACTCCATGCTTGACAGTCGGCTGCGTGTCTACCCGCAGTCGCATGGACCGGATATGAGCCGAACACTCATGCTTGTTCAAGCGTGCGTGGCTGCGCCGCGCCGCCTGTCATCGCGCGGACGGTCGTGCGAGCATTGCGGCAACACAGGACGGAGGCCTCCATGCAGTATTCGACGATCGCCGTGGTCAGTCCGGGCGACATGGGACATGCGGTCGGGCGCTCGTTGCGCGCCGGCGGGCACAGGGTCGTGACCAGCCTCGCCGGCCGGTCGGCGCGCAGCCGCGCCTTCGCCGAAGGGGCCGGGCTGGAGGATGCCGGCGACCTCGCGGGCGTGATGGAAGCGGCCGACCTCGTCCTGTCCATCATGCCGCCCGCCTCGGCGCTCGGCTTCGCGCGGGACGCCGCTACGGCGATGGGCCAGGCAGGGCGGACGCCGCATTTCGTCGACTGCAACGCCGTGTCGCCGATGACCGTGCGCGAGATCCAGGGGGTCGTCGAGGCGGCGGGCGCCGCGTTCAGCGACTGCGGCATCGTCGGGCCGCCACCGGGCCGCGGCGGCAGCGGCTCGTCCCAGGTCAAGGCGCAGCCGACGCGCCTCTACGTGTCCGGCCCGCACGCCGAGACGCTGGCCGAACTCGACGGCAACGGCATCTGGATCCGCCAGATGGGGCCGGAGATCGGCCGGGCGTCGGCAATGAAGATGGTCTACTCGGCCGCCAACAAGGGCGCCCTGGCGCTCTACACGGCGACGCTGATGGCGGCCGAGCGGATGGGCGTCTCCGCCGACCTTCTGGAGGAACTCGACTATAGCCAGAAGGGGATCCACGACCGCATCCGCGCCACGGTCGGCTGGCTCGCCACCGACGCGGCGCGCTGGACGGGCGAGATGGAGGAGATCTCCGCCACCTTCGCCGCCGCCGGCGCCTCGCCGCATTTCCACCAGGGCGCGCGCGACGTCTACGCCCTGCTGGCGTCGACGCCGCTCGCCGCCGAGAAGCGCGAGACCGCCGACCGCAGCCGCACCCTGGAGGAATCGCTGCGGATCTTCACCGAGGCCGCGCCGAAGCGGGGCTGACGCCGGCGATGGCCCGCACACCGGCCCTGATGCTCCAGGGCACCGGCTCGGATGTCGGCAAGTCCCTGACCACCGCCGGCCTGTGCCGCGTCTTCGCGCGGCGGGGGCTGCGCGTGCGGCCGTTCAAGCCGCAGAACATGTCGAACAACGCCGCGGTGACCGACGACGGCGGCGAGATCGGCCGCGCCCAGGCGCTCCAGGCGCGCGCCTGCGGCGTCCCGCCCAGCGTCCACATGAACCCGGTCCTGCTGAAGCCCGAGACGGACACGGGCGCCCAGGTGATCGTCCAGGGCCGCCGCGTCGGCACCTGGCGGGCCCGCGACTATATCGGCCGCAAGCCCACGCTGCTCGGCGCGGTGCTCGACAGCTATGCGCGCGTCGCCGCCGAGGCCGACCTGGTGCTGATCGAGGGCGCCGGCAGCCCGGCCGAGGTCAACCTGCGGGCCGCCGACATCGCCAACATGGGCTTCGCCGAGGCGTCCGACGTGCCCGTCGTCCTGGTCGCCGACATCGACCGCGGCGGCGTCATCGCCGCCCTGGTCGGCACCCACGCGGTCCTGCCGCAGGCGGAGCGCGACCGGATCCGCGGCTACGTCATCAATAAATTCCGTGGGGACCCGTCGCTGTTCGACGACGGCCTGCGGATCGTCACCGACCGCACCGGCTGGCCGTCGCTCGGCGTCGTGCCCTTCCTGCCCGACGCGGCGAAGCTGCCGGCCGAGGACGCGGTGGCGCTCGACGGCTCGGCCGAGGCCGATGCGGCACCGATCCGCATCGCCGTGCTGCAGCTGTCGCGCATCGCCAATCACGACGATTTCGACCCGCTGCGCCTGGAGCCGGACGTCGCGCTGACGATGATCCGGCCGGGCCATGCGCTGCCCGGCGACGTCGACCTCGTCGTCATCCCCGGCACGAAATCGACCGCCGGCGACCTCGCCTTCCTGCGTGCGCAGGGCTGGGACGTCGACCTCGCCGCCCATCTGCGCCGCGGCGGTCGCATCCTCGGCATCTGCGGCGGCTACCAGATGCTCGGCCGGCGCCTGCACGATCCCGACGGCATCGAAGGGACGCCCGGCAGCGTCGACGGCCTCGGCCTGCTCGACGTCGAGACCGTGATGCGCCCCGACAAGCGTCTGACCGAAGCAGCGGGCCGGCACCGCGCCACCGGCATGGCCGTCCACGGCTATGAAATGCATATCGGCCTGACCGAGGGGCCGGCGGCGGCCGCGCCGTTCCTCGACCTCGGCGGCCGTGCCGACGGCGCGGTGTCGGCCGAGGGCCGCGTCGCCGGCTGCTATCTGCACGGCCTGTTCCGCAGCGATCCTTTCCGCCACGCCTTCCTGGCCGGCCTGCGCCCGCGGGCCGAGACCGGGCTCGCCTTCGACCACGCCGTGGAGGCGGCGCTCGACGCGCTCGCCGACCACCTGGAACGCCACCTCGACATCGACGCCCTCTGGCGCATCGCGACGAGCCGCGGGGAGAGCCCGACATGACCGGCACCCACCTGATCGAAGACGTCGCCGCGATCCTGCGCGAGGTGGCCGACGAGGCGATCCTGCCGCGCTTCCGCACCCTGGCGCAGGCCGATATCGAGGAGAAGGCGCCCGGCGACCTCGTCACCGTCGCCGACCGCGAGTCCGAGCGGCTGCTGACCGCGCGGCTGCCCGGCCTGCGCGCGGGCAGCCGCGTCGTCGGCGAGGAGGCCTGCGCGGCCGAGCCGGCGCTGCTGAAGACCGTCGGCGACGGCACGGTCTGGGTCGTCGACCCGGTCGACGGCACCGCCAACTTCGCCGCCGGGCGGGAGCCGTTCGCGGTCATGGTGGCACTGCTGCAGGCCGGCGAGACGGTGGCCGCCTGGATCCTCGAGCCGGTCTCCGGCCGTCTCTGCGCCGCCGAGAAGGGGGCGGGGACCGCCATCGACGGCCGGCGCCTCGTCGCCGACCGCGCCGTTCCGGCACCGGACGCGCTGCGCGGCTCGGTACTGACCCGCTACATGCCGCCGGATGTCGGCGGCGCGATCGACCGGCGCCTCGGCGGGCTGGGCGCCGTCACGCCGGCCTTCTACTGCGCCGGCGCCGAATATCCCGCCATCCTGACCGGCGACCGGCACTTCGCCCTGTTCTGGCGCTCGCTGCCCTGGGACCATGCGCCGGGTGCGCTGATCGTCGCCGAGGCCGGTGGCCGCGTCACCCGCTGGGACGGGTCGCCCTATCGTCCGGCGGTCGACGGGCAGGGGCTGCTCGTCGCCCGCAACCCGGGTGTCTGGGACGCCGCGCACGCGGCACTGCTGGCGCCGCAGCCTTAGACGGAGGCCGCCACCGCCGCGACCAGGGTCGCCTGCACCGCGCAACCGCCGACGAACAGGCGCAGCGCCGCCGCGATGTCGGCCGGGGTCGCTGCGGTCCGGCCGCCCTCGTTCATCCAGCCGTCGTCGACGACATGGCCCGCATAGGCGCGCGGTCCGGCGAGTGCTACGCCCAGCGCCCCGGCCATCGCCGCCTCGGGCCAGCCGGCGTTCGGCGAGCGGTGCCGGCCCGCATCCCGCCGCACCGCCGCCAGCGCGGCACGGAAGCCGCCCCGCGGGATCGCCGCCACTGCGATGAACAGCGCCGTCAGGCGCGAGGCCGGCAGGTTGACCAGATCGTCCAGCCGCGCCGCCGCCCAGCCGAACTCGCGGTGCCGCTCGGTCCTGTGGCCGATCATCGAGTCCGCCGTGTTGATCGCCTTGTAGGCCAGCATGCCGGGCAGCCCGGCGACCGCGAACCAGAAGGCCGGCACCACGATACCGTCGGAGAAATTCTCGGCGAGCGACTCGATCGCCGCGCGGCACACGCCGGGCTCGTCGAGCCGTTCCGGATCGCGCCCGACGATCATCGACACCGCCCGCCGCGCACCGGGCAGGCCCGCGTCACGGAAACCCGCCGCCACCGCGGCCACATGCTCGTACAGGCTGCGCTGCGCCAGCAGCACCGCCGCCACGACGATCTCGCCGAGCCAGCCGAACGGTACCTGCGCCAGGATCGCGTGCAGGGCCGCACCCGCCGCCGCCGCACCCCCGGCGATCAGCGCGATGGCGGCGACGCCCAGCGCCCTCCGCCTGCCCGCCGCATGCGTTGGCCTGTTCATCCGCCCGTCGAGCCACGCGATGCCGTTGCCGATCCAGACCACCGGATGCGGCAGCCGCCGCCACAGCCACGCCGGATCGCCGACCACGGCGTCCAGCGCCAGCGCCGCCAGCAGCAGCCACCAACCGTCGGGCGCCGCCATCCCTAGTGTGCGGCGACGGCGTGGCGCAGGATCGCAACCGCCGTCGCCGTCATCGGCCCGCCGCAGATCACCAGCGCCTGGGGCATGGCGATCCGCCGGTCCGGCGGCACCGCCGCGGCCAGCGCCGGGTGGCGCAGCATGTAGGTCCCCTGGTCCTCCAGCCGCGGCGTCAGGCTGTCGACCAGCAGGATGTCCGGCCGCGTCATGACGACCGCCTCCAGGTCGACGCGGCCGGTGCGCTGCAGGCCCATCGCCGCCGCCGCGTTGCGCAGGCCGGCCGTCGCCATGATCTCCGACACCAGGCTGCTCGCCCCGTTGGCGAAGCCGCGCCGCTGATAGTAGAGCGCCGTCGCGCCGCTTTCGGCGGGGACGCCCGCCGCGATCTCGCGGTCGAGCTCGGCCACCAGCCGTTCGCCGCGCTCCGGATGACCCAGCAACGCCGCTAGGTCGCGCGTCGTCCTGCGCACCGCATCGAACGTCTCGGCCGAGGCCACGTCGACCACGCGATAGCCCATCCGCCGCAGCAGGCCGCGCGTCTCGCGCCGCGTGAACGTGCCGCCCAGCACCAGGTCGGGCTGGAGCCGGATCACCTCCTCGGCGGCCCCGCGGATCTGCGGGATTCCCTCGGCCTGCGCCGCGGCGGCCGACATGGTCGGGTCGCGCACGAAATTGGTGAGGGCGGCGATCTGCTCCCGGTCGGCGAGCGCCAGCAGATATTGGTCGACGCACAGGTTCAGCGACACGACGCGTTGCGGCTTCGCCGCGGCCGGGGCGGCGGCGAGCACGGTCAGCACGGCGAGGAGCATGGTCAGGCGGCGCAGCATCGCGCACCCATCGCGCGAAGCGGCCTCCGGCGCAAGCGCCGGATGCGCTCGCCTGCCGCTGGAAACCGCCGGCTCAGCCCTCGTGCAGGTGATTGTGATGATGCGACGCCGTGGCGTGCGCGCCCGGCCGCGTTGGCCGCTCGATCATCCGGTGCACGCGCGGCGGCCCATCGCCGCGGTGCAGGGCACGCGCATGGTCGGTCAGGGGCACGTCCGACTGGGTCGTGCGCTGGTTGTGGCGCACATAGTCCAGCCAGGTCGGCACGTGGTAGCGCTCGATCCACAGCCGCGGATCGGCGAGGTCGCGCATCAGCGTCCAGTGGCGCGCGCCGTCGCGGCGGTGGATGCGCCGCCGGTCGGCCATCGCCTCCAGGAACTCGTCGATGTCGGCCTCGTCGATCAGATACTCGATCTGGATCACGATCGGGCCGCTGCGCTGCTGGATGTCGACAGCCAGGTCCGGCGCCGTCCAGCGGCTGACCGGCTCCAGGTTGAGACCGGAGGTCGAGGGCAGGGGCAGCAGCAGCCCGATCGCGGCGCAGACCAGCTGAACCGCGCCCGCGATGCAGAGCGCGGTCAGCAGGTCGTGACTGCCGGCGACGACGCCCCAGACCCAGCTGCCCAGCGCCATGCCGCCGAACGCGGCCACCTGGTAGAGCGCCAGCATCCGCGCGACCACCCAGCGCGGCGTCGACAGCTGCACCGTCACGTTGAAGGTCGACAGGGCCAGCACCCAGCCGGCGCCCGCCACCGCCAAGGCCGCCATGGTGGCCAGCAGCCAGGGGCTCAGACCGACCACGATGGTGGCGAGGCCGAAGCCGACGCAGGACAGCCGCACCATCATCTCGTTCGACAGCCGCGCGCGCAGTCGCGTGCTCGCCATGGCACCACCCACCGCACCCGCGCCGAAGGCGCCGAGCAGCAGGCCGAAGGTCAGCGGCCCGCCGTCGATGCCGTGCTTGGCCACCAGCGGCAGCAGCGCCTGCACCGCGCTCGCCGCGAAGCCGAAGACGAGCGCGCGCAGCAGCACCGTCCCGACCCGCCCCGACATGGCGGCGAAGCGCAACCCGGCACCCATCGCCACGCGCAGGCTCTCGCGCGGCAGGGTGCGTGCCTCGGCCGCCGGCTTCCAGCGCAGCAGCACGGAGATCAGGCCCAGATAGCTGAAGGCGTTGACGGTGAAGGCGGCGGCCGCCCCAGCCGTCGCGACGATCATGCCGCCCACCGCCGGTCCGACGCTGCGCGCCAGGTTGAATCCCATCGAGTTGAGGACAACGGCGCCCGGCAGGTCCACCTTGGGCACCATCTCCCCGACCGACGCTTGCCAGGCGGGCCCGTTCAGCGCGGTGCCGCAGCCGATCAGGAAGGTGAAGGTCAGCAGCAGCCACGGCGTGATCACGCCGGCCCACGCACAAGCGGTCAGCAGGATCGAGGCGGCCAGCATGAATGCCTGTGCCGCCAGCATCATCGTGCGCCGGTCCAGCGTGTCGGCGAGCGCTCCCGCCGGCAGCGACAGCAGCATGATCGGCAGCGTCACCGACGCCTGCACCAGCGCCACCGTCTCGGCCGTGCCGATCGACGTCATCATCCACGACGCGCCCACGGCCTGGATCAGCCCGCCGAAATTCGACGCCAGGCTGGCGATCCACACCGCCCGGAAGACCGGACTGTTGAGGGGAGCGAAGAGGGAAGGGGTGGCCGGCTTGGCGGCGCGAGCCGGGTCTGCTGAATCCAATGGTCTCACACCAACCTGATGTCGTCGGGCGCAAGGCTAGCAGCTTGCCGCGCCGGCTCCGAGCGTCGATCCGCACCTCGACTATCTCTGCCGCACCGCGATGCGGCGCAGCATCAGGGCCGCGCCGGCAAGGAGGGCCGCTGCGACCGCGGCGCTGGTGGTGTAGCTGGAGTCCGCCGCGTAGAGCCAGGCGCTGGCCATGCCGCCGGCGGCGGCACCAGTCTGGAACAGGGCGTTCAGCACGGCATTCAGGCTGGCGCGCTCGGTCGGTGCGACGAGCAGCATGGCGCCGCCCAGCATCAGCGCCAGCATCAGGTCGCGGCCGAAGGCGAAGCCGCCATAGAGAAGCGCCTGCCCGACCAGCCCCTGTCCGGCGAGCGGCGTCAGCAGCGCGACGGCCGCCGTGGCGCCGGCGGCGACGGCGCACAGGCCGAGCGGATGCCGGAAGCCCCGTGCCAGCCGGCCGGCCAGCAGCGCCCCGGCGACGCCGCCCAGCCCGCCGACGAACAGCATCGTCCCCACCGTCGCCGGCGTGGCGCCGCCACCCTCCAGGATCCAGGCGGGATAGAGCCCGAGGAACAGGAAGATGGCCGCGCTGTAGGCGAGATAGGCGAGCAGCACGCGCCGCGTATCCGGCCCGCCCGAGAAGGAGAGCAGCCGCGCGCGATAGGTCGCCGGCCCGATCGGCAGCGTCGCCCGCAGGGCGAGCGGCGTCGGCGGCAGCAGCATCGCCGCGACGGCGAGCAGGGCGGCGAACGCCGCCAGCCCGGCCAGCGCCACGCGCCAGTCGAGCAGGCCGCCCGACACCACCCCCAGCGACAGCGACAGCAGCATCGCCACCGGCGCCGCCGAGGTGACGTAGCCGGTGATCCTCGCCCGCGCCTCGGCGGGGTAATAGTCCGAGACGGCGGCGAACACCGACGCGCCGACCATCGGCATGAACAGGCCCGTCGCCGCCCGCAGCGCGATCACCGTCGCCGCGTCGGGCGCGAAGGCCGTCGCCAGCAGGGTCACCGCCGCACCGCAGCCGCCGGCCGCGATGAACCGCTTGCGCCCGTAACGGTCGATGAACGGCCCCAGCACCAGATTGCCGACCAGCGCCGCCACCGGGAACGCCGCCAGGATGGCACCCGCCTCGACGCTGCCAAGGTCGAGATCCCGCCGCATAAAGGGCAGCAGCGGGATGATGACCGCGACGTTGACGTTGATCAGGAAGAACCCGCCCCAGACGACGGCGACGATCGGCACGCGGGTCTCCGGGGTGGCGGGAAGGAGGGGAAGGCGGCGGCGCTTCGGTGGCGGAAACGCTAGAGCAGGGATCGTGCCGGCACAATGCGACCCGCCCGCGACGGCCGCGCATTCGGCGCGCGCCTGGCCTACACTGCACCCTTTACGTTGCACCGGCCCCGTATCCGCGAGCGCCCATGCCCGACCTGACCCTGAGCTTCGACAACGGCCCCGATCCGGCGACGACGCCGCGCGTGCTCGACATCCTGGCGGCGCGCGGCCTGCGCACGACCTTCTTCCTCGTCGGCTCAAAGCTGGGCGATCCCGCTTGCCGCGACCTCGCCGTCCGCGCCCGTGCCGAAGGCCACCGGCTCGGCAACCATACGTTCACCCACGAGACGCCGCTCGGCGCGGATCCCGACCCCGGCGTCGTGGAGCGCGAACTGGTGCCGACGGCACGCCTGCTCGCCGACCTGGGGGAGGAGGACAGGCTGTTCCGGCCGTTCGGCGGCGGCGGCAACCTCGACCGCCGCCTGCTGAAGCCGTCCGTCGTGCGCTGGCTGGAGCGGGAGCGTTATGACTGCGTCCTGTGGAACGCCATCCCGCGCGACTGGGCCGACCCGGACGGCTGGGTCGAGCGCGCCCTGACGCAGATCGAGGAGCGATCCTGGACACTCATGGTCCTGCACGACCTGCCGACGGGCGCCATGGATCACCTGGAGCGCTTCCTCGACGAAGCGACCGCCCGCGGCGCCGATTTCCGCCAGGACTTCCCGCCCGACTGCGTGCCGATCCGCCAGGGCAGGGCCGTCCTGCCGATCGACGGCTACGTCTCGGACCTGGACTGAGTGGGACGGTAGAGCCTCAGCGCGCCATCTGCCTCAGCGTACGGTCTGGCCCAGCGCGTCGCACCGCACCCACCACTGCTGGGCCGCTGCGACATCGCGCAGCTGCTGCAGCACCCCGTCCTGCGACGACGACAGGTCGACGACGCACAGGCGGCCACGGTCCGTGTCGACCGGCGTGACCTTCAGCACCCGGCAGTCGTCCGGCATCAGCTTGCTGTCGCTGCTGATCACCTGTTCGAGGCTACGCTGCGACTGGCAGCCGGTCAGCGTCTCCTGCGCGGCGGCCGGCATCGCGAGCGCGCCGAGAACAACCAGGAGCGGCGGAAGGGCGGCGAGCGGTCGGGAAAGGCGCATGCGATGGTACTCCTGCCGGGGGCGCGGGTTCGGTTGGTCCATGTCCCAACCGACCAGGGCCGCCGACGGTTCCACCGCCGCGGTATCATCCCGCGGGGCGCCGCAGCCGGCAGGTCCGCGCCGCGCGCCCGGATCACGGCGCCCGGACTTGCACCCCGGACAGATCCGTCAGCCGCGTTCCCACGGCGCCGCGCCGTCCATCTCCTCGACCGACTTCGCCGGACCGTCGAAGGCCAGCGACCCGAACACCGCGTCTATCTCGGTCGGCGGAAACGATGCAGCCGGCTTCAGCAGGACGCCGTCCGCCGTGCTCTCGACCACCAGGCGCGTTCCCGCGCCCCAGTGCAGCCGATCGCGGATCGCCTTCGGCAGGGTCACCCGACCGTTGGTGGAAACCGTGGTGGTGCGTTCTGGATCGGACATCGCCGCGGGATCCTGAAGGGCAAGACGACGGTGAGATGCTGCCTCGGCTAGTCGCCCGCAAGGATCATCCTGCCTGATGCCTCAGCCCGCCCGCGCACGCTCCCGTTCGCACCGATAGTAGCCGCGGTATCCCGCGCGCAGTTCGTCGCCGACCTCGAAGACCAGGTCGGCCTCGGTCTGCACCTCGCCACCGGCATCCGACGCGGCCCCGGCGAGCGGCGTGAGGGTCAGGCGGATGCGGCCGGCTTCCAGCAGCAGGCCGTCGTCGGCCGGCGTGGCGCCGGCCCGGATAAGGTTGCCGTTCAGCTTGACGATCCCCTCATGCGCGGCGGCGGCCAGCATCCGCGCGGCCAGCACCGGCTCGCCGCTGCTGGTGTAGCGGAAGGTGCAGCGCGGGCCGTCCCCCAGGGCGGATCGGATCTCGGCCTCCTGCATCGGCGCCGGATCGAGCGTCGCCACCTGCGCACCGGCGATCGCCTCCTCGGCCGGGAGGATCCGCGCCGGCTCCGGTGCGCGGATCCCGGCGAGGTCGTCGTCCGGGGCGCCGCCTTCGCCGCAGCCCGCCGCGGCTAAGAGAACGAGGATGAGGGCGTGCCGTGCCGCCCGGTGCTTCGATCGACCGGCCCGCCCGCATGGACGGCCGGATCGGCTGGCAAAAGTCTCGAGCATCAGTCTCGGGCCTCCAGGTCCGCGATCAGATACTTCATCTCGGCGATCTCGCGCTCCTGCGCCTCGATGATCTCGTCGGCCAGCTTGCGCACCCGCGGGTCGCTGATCTGCGCGCGTTCGCTGGTCATGATCGCGATCGAGTGGTGCGGGATCATCGCCCGCATATATTCGCCGTCGTCCACCGTTACCTGCGCGCGCACGAGCCACAGCGACAGCGCGAAGACGGCGACGGCGCCGACGTAGATGCCGATGTTCAGCCTGCGGTTGCCGTACATGCCGAGCATGAAGGACAGCATGATCACCGCCATGGTGGCGCCCATGAGCAGCGCCATCCAGGCGCGCGTCTCGCTCCAGAACACGTGCTCGAAGGCATAGGTGTTCAGGTACATCAGCCCGAACATCACGACCGTCGAGGTCGCGATCATCGCGGCGAAGCGCCAGTAGGACATCTGGATCCCTTCCGGTTCTCGTCTTCAGCGGGTTCCGCCGCCGGGCGTCGCACCCTGCGGCCCATGCTCGTGGCCGGCCCCACCGCCGCCGTGCGCGGCGCCGTGCCCACCTTCCGATGCGCCCGTCGCCGCGTAGTCGTCGGGCGTCATGCCGGGCAGTTCCTTGACGAAGGCGGCGATGCCCCAGAGCGTGGCGTCGTCGTGCGTCGGTCCGAAGGCGGGCATGCCGGTCATTCTGGCGCCGTGCTTCGCCAGCCAGAAGACCTGCGGCAGGGTCCAGTGCGCGGCCGCTTCGGCCAGATGGGGCGGCCTCGGCCGCATCCCGGCCGCCCATTCGGCCCGCTCCGCGCCGGGCCCGGCGTGACAGTGTTCGCACATCGCCTTGTAGTGACCCGCCCCGTTCTCCAGCATTGCCGGCGTGATCGCCTCCGGCGGCACGGCATCCGCGGCGTGCCGCTCGATGGAGTTGTGGAAGGTCGTGTCGAAGGCCCACCGCACGACCGAGGTATGCTCCTCGGTCGCCGCGATGTTGTAGGCGCCGGTATAGGCGACCGTGACGCCGATGCCCGCCAGGAGCACCAGCGTCCCAAACACCCCGGTCGCCACGCCGCCTGCGAAACGGCCGGCTCGCGACGATTCTCCACGTTTGCTCATGCTGCACCTCCCGTCGCCGCAACCATGTCGGCGGACATTGGTTCCCGGGTGCGTAGGGTCCCTCCGGCCGGCGGGAAGCGCGGCTGATGCCGCCTCGCGTTGTGCGTCGGCGGCCGCGGACCTATCGTCCCGCGACCCGAACGACGTCCAACCGAGGAACGCCCGCGCGATGACCCAGAACTGGAAGCAGGTCGGCCCGAACCGCTACCGCGAGACCTATGGCCGCTACTACGAGGACTTCACCGTCGGCGACGTCTACGAGCACCGCCCCGGCCGGACGATCACCGAATACGACAACACGGCCTTCACCCTGCTGACGATGAACACCCACCCGCTGCACTTCGACCGCGAGTACGCCAGGCACAGCGAGTTCGGCCAGCCGCTGGTCAACAGCACGCTCACGCTCTCGATCGTCGTCGGCATGACGGTCAGCGACACCAGCCAGAAGGCCATCGCCAATCTCGGCTGGACCGACATCAAGCTGACCGCCCCGGTCTTCGCCGGCGACACGCTCTATGCGGAGTCCGAGGTGCTGGAGAAACGCGAATCCGCCTCGCGCCCGACCCAGGGCATCGTGAAGATCCGCACGATCGGCAAGAAGGCCGACGGCACCGTCGTCATGAGCTTCGACCGCTCGATGCTGATCCCCAAGCGCGGCCATTCGGTGGAGGACAAGGCGAACTATTGAGGACCCCGGGGGCGCGGGCGTCC
>Ga0209643_1000628_pt1 | contig 52984 bp, 53 predicted proteins | sample AutmiccBRH37_all_FD_187383 | JGI IMG/M metagenome (GOLD analysis project Ga0209643, IMG submission 187383) | Deep subsurface microbial communities from Mt. Terri, Switzerland - Autotrophic microbial communities BRH/37_all (SPAdes) (version 2) | ecosystem: Environmental > Aquatic > Deep...
GCCTCCCGGCGACTGTCCGAAATAATGTCTTTGATGATTTTTTCTTTTTCGTCATTCGACATTGCCTGATATTGCGGCGTCTGGATCAATGCCCCAATGCTGGCCTTGGCCAGGGTCCCGGCGCGTTCCTGAAATTCTGCATATTCATGGCCGGTCATGTCCTTTCGCTGTGGAGGTCCAGACCGGACGCCCACGCGCAATAGTTCATTTGTTGCAGGGTCATTGCGCCGGGTCGATTGCCAGATAGGCGAGATTGCATCAGGGCCTAGACCGCCTTCGCCTACAATCGGCTGTCCCCAAAAGTCCCGCTTTGAAGGCAGGCTTGCACCCATGCCGGGGATTCGGGATTGTATATAATCGCCCGCCGTGTCCGCTTCCCTAAAGGTAGGGTCCATATAGCGCGCCGCCTGGGCAACACCCGTAGGGACAGCAGCAGAACCGGCCAGCCGCTTTAGGAACCATTCGCTATTGCGTTCGGGATCGTCCAGCGCCGCCAGTGCGTCAGTGATTCCCGAAAGCCAAGTCTTGCTGCCAAGATTCGACAGGATGGAGGCGACCGTAAGCGTTGCACCGTCCGCACGTTGCTTGTCAGTCATGCCGTTGTTCATGGTGGCAATGTCCGCAGCTGTGCCAATGGTCGAGGCGAACGGATCGAGGCGCAGATAGGAATAGTATTTGTCGCCAACCTTGAAGCTATAGGGTTGCCAGCCATCAGCCCGCAGGAGCCGTTCTTTCGCCTTGTCAGAAGGCGGGGAGCCGGTAATCTTGCCCTCAGCTGCATATTGAGCCATCAGAGCGCCAATGCCGGAGCCGACCATCGCCCGCGCTACCGCCAGATCACGACGAGCGCCACCAGCCGCAAAGTCCCGCCGCCAATCCTTCATGGCAGGGGCAAGCGGCGAGCGTTCGATTGAAAACTTTATGAGGTTTGTAGGCGTCCGCACAAATGGCAGGATAGCCTTCAACGCAGGAACAACTTGCGTTGCACGAGAAGCCATTGAGCCTAGGGCCGACAATGCCCCGTCTTTTTCGCTTAGGGGCTTGGTGAACGTCAGATAGCGTCCATAGTCAAACGACTGTTGTAGCATATCGTCAGGAGGATTGTTTATCAGTTCAGCGACCCGATCCCGGCCAGCCTGCCCCCTCAATCCCTCTTTACTTGCTTGACGCACGGCCAGCCCGGAAAGCTCCATACGCCGCGCCATGGCCTTGAACAGTTCATCCTCAGCAGCAAGCGCCCTTGTCGGAGTCCTTTGCAACGATCCCGCCAGCCGCAACGGATTGCGAACCGCCGACATGCCGCGCTGTTTCCACCCCGTCCCCTGAAGTCCGGGGATTGCCTTTTGTGCCAAGTCCTCGACTTTGGTAACAGCGTCCGAAGGTTCGCCAGTGCGGAACGTCCGCACCATTTGGCGCAAGCCTTCCTTTGTGCCTTGCAGCAGGCCAACAGACCGAGCGCCCAATTCCGAGAACAGCACCCGGTCAGTAGCTTCGGCATTGAAAGCGCGACGAGCGCCGCCAAGGGTTGCAGCAACGGCATGTTCCGGCAATTGAGCCAGAGCCGTTAGCGTGTTGCTCGTCATATTGACGACATGGGTTTGCGGGCCGGACAGCAGGAAATTATACCACAGTTCAACCGCCATATCCTTAAAGCCCGGTTTCAGGGCCTTTTCAGAGAAGCGGTTAAGTTTTCCGGGATCTTCGGCTAGATCAAGAATTGCGTCCGCAGCGTCCTGAATCCGCTGACCACCGCCAGCACTACCAACCAGACCACGCAGCACATTAGCCGGCGCATCGCGACTATCGGCAGCAATACGGAAGGCCTGCAATGTCCGCCCAGCTTCAGCAGTTGCCCCGCTGACTTGCTCCTGAATTGCCACATGCCGCACCCATGCTTGGCGAAATTCGGCCAGCAGTTCGTCACCCGGATTGTCGCCAGCGTTTTTAACCCGCTTGGCAAGGTTCACCATTTCATTGCCGGACCGGGCTAATATCTGCCGTGCAGCCAGCGCTTCCTCAGCGTTCAGGGCCTGCCCCTTGCGCCGGGTTAGCAGCTGGTCGGCAGTCATGCCCAAATCACTAGCAAGGCGCGCTGTGGCCTCATGCGTCACCACGCCGCGTGTCGCAGGGTCAAAGCCCCCAACAGCATCATGAGAGGCTTTGAGCGCCCGCGTAATGGCTTGCGGGCTGTCCAGCTTGTCCACATTGATATTGCCGACCCTGCCGCCCGTTTCGGCTGGCCAGTCCTGATAGGCCGTATCTGGACGCGGGCCTAGATGCTCTTCCCCGGCAGGCTCCGACCGATCGGCAACCATGGGCGCGCCGTCATCTTCCGCCTGGGCAATCTTCCAGTTTTGATCTTGCTGCGAATAGAAGCGGTCAACTTCCTCGAAATCATCCTGCATGAAGCGGCGATTGCTGCCGGAATAGGTATCGCCCATGGCTTCCAGAAATTCATCGACCGTGGGCCGTTCGATATGGTCAGGAAAAAAGCCTTCTTCCCAAGCGCGCTGCGCCATATCGTCCAGAGACGAGCCGCCTTCATTATTGATTAGCGGCCCCATGCGAACGTCATTCTGCGCAAAGTCCATTTGACGCGGGCCGTTATTCATACCCATGGCGGTTAAATCCCCGCCCTTGGTTGCAGCCGTGCCGCCATCATCGACCAGACCGCCACGAGCGCGAACCCATGACACGAGGTCCATAGGCCCCTTGTGGTTCAAATAGTTTTCAGGATTGCGCTGTGATTGGAAAGCGCGGCCTTCCAGCAGCGAGCGTTCATCGACCGGCTTGACCGCATCATATCGGCCAGCCTGTATAGCGTCCGCACCGTCAGGCCCATCTATCCGATTGCTTGGCATCGGGAGCAAATCGTCCGGCCGGATATTTTGAGCCGAGGCCGCAATCTGCGCTTCCGTAGGCGCTTGGAGCAGGGGCCGCGTCCGGTTTACGTCGATAACGTCCCGCTGCCGAATAGACGGGTCAGCCAGGCCAGTATCAGAGGCCATAGCGCCCGCAGGAGCCTGTTCCAGCGTGAAACCGGGCGGGGGCGGGGGAACGTCACCAGAAACGCCCACAGGGACCGTCTCAGGCGCATTGTCGGCCATGCTGGACGCAGAGGGGCGGGGCGCGGAAGGACGGCCAGGAACGGCCTTGAAACCACCAAAGCCGCCACCGAGGCCACCGAGCGTTTGAGCGCCGAGTTGAGCATAAACATTGCCGGGTGCAACGTCATTGGCAAATTCCCCGGCGACATTGGCACCAGTTGCGCCGCCCAATTCAGCGGCAGCCGTAGCAGCGGGCATCTTGGCACCGTCAACCAGACTTGTGCGAACGGCTTGCCGGGTAGGGCTTGCCCGAGTTGCCAGAGAAGGCGCGCGGGTTGCCAGACGACCGCCTAGACCGATTGAGCCGCCGATAGGAACGACCGCTTGACCAGTGCCGCGAGCGAAGGCTTGCGTATATCGTTCAATGTCAGAGCGCGGAGCCGTGCTTTCATCAATCTGACCAAAGCCGAGCGCGTGGAAGCCGTCGCGTATCATGGACGAACCAAGTAGCGGCCTGTCACTGACCGGCAGGCCGATAGCGCCAAGCCCCATGTTGACCAGATCGACAGGAGCGCCGAGCGTGTCAATAATGCCCTCATTCAGCGCGCCCATATGCCGGGTTGCAATGTTCTGGCCATCCTTGACGACAGGAGCGCCTTGAACGTCCTGTTGCTGCCAATGCCGGTTCACTATGGCACCGGGATTGCGCCGCATGAACGAAAGCAGTTCGGGGGCATTAGCTATTTGCTTGCCTTTGGAGATTGCCCATTGTTCTAGTTGTTCCGGCGAAGTCTTTGGGTTGCGCATCAGCCGCGAATATTCGTCATAATCCTTTGGCTCCATCGGAACCTTGCCAACTATAGGCGCGGCTTCACCCTGCTTGCGGAAGGCCGCAGGCTCTTGAAACTGGCCAGCATAGGCTCCGGCTTCAGATCCGATAGCTTCGCGCTGTGCAGCAACGTAATCCTGCCCGCGATCAGGGTCTTGACCGAGATAGTCGAGAGCAGGGAAAGCATAGCCGCTTGCAATCTGTGACCGGCCAACATCAGCGCCGCCATTAGCAAACGAGGCGACAGGACGGCCAAAGGAAGCCTTGCCGGTAGCATTGACGGTTGTTTCAGGCGTTACGGCCCTATCCAGTGCGAGCGTTGCCAACTTGCCAAGCTGGACCGGCTGGCCGTTGATGGTCCCGGTCTGGTTGCGCTCGAAAGCATCGAATCCATAGCCACGCGCCGTGTTGCCATCCTGCAATCGGATAGTGTCACCATCGACCACAGCGCCGCTTGCTTCCAGCGTGAAACCGGCCGGGGGAGGCGGGGGCTTTTGCTTGGACCGGGCGCGGGCCAGCGTTCCCGGCTTGCGGGGGGCGTTATCCAGTGCGAAGCCCGGAGGCGGGGGAGGCGCGCCGCTCAATTAGCCGGAACCCATGCCGAGCCGTTCCATTCAATCCGCTTGCCACCTGGACCTGTTGCAGTCGGGCGCTTCGACGATGAACGAGGCTTGCTTGTCCGAGGCGCGGAGCCACGACGCGGGGCCGGTGTCCGAGGGTTTGATTGCAGATAAGTGGGCGCGCCCTTCCGCTTAATATCGTTTTCTGTCCGGTAATCGTCCAGTTCCCTATCGTAACCGTATGCGGTGGGACCGGATGACTTAAGCATGGCATCTTGCACAGCAGACACATATTCAGGCGTTCCCGGCTCATAGCCTAGCGATTGTGCGTATATTTGGAACTGTTCGGGTCCATCATAGAGGACATTGCTTTCACCCGTTGTCGGGTCATATTGAACCCGATCTTTGCCGGACATGAAATATTGCGGAGCATTCAATTCAGCCTGCTTTATCGCCATTGTATCGTCAAATTCAGCTTGCCGCTTGCGCTCATATTGCGCCTGTTCGAACTGTTGCGCTGACTGCGCCCGTTCCCTAGCGTTGTAATTGTCCATAATACCGGGGTTAATGCCAGAGCGAAGCCGGATTAGTGTATCGGCAAAGCTGGTAATCCCACGCTGGACGTTAGGGCGCTGGAAGAAGGGCAGCTTCTTTGGATTTTCCTTGCTTGAACCGGGAGCGCCCGCAGGGTTTGGCATTGGCCGTTGAGCAGGCGACCGGCCAAATATCCCGCCCATGGCAGGGCGAGGCATGGAGAAAGGTTCAGGCATTGAATTGCTAGGCTCTTGCTGCTGCTGCATGGCGACAGGGCCACCCATAGGCTGTTGCATTGGCGCACCTTGACCCTGTTCGGCCCCCTGCAACTCTAGGAGGAATTGCCCAAGGTTTGCGGGCCGCTTGGCATTCATTGCAGGATTAAACATTCGCTTCTCTCCAAAATTGCTTAAATATCTTGGCCTCTTTCAAAATCTCGGGCCGTGCCTTGCTGCATATCAGCGGGAAAATCTGGTCAGCTTCAGAGCCGGGACTATCCGCAAGTTCGTCCAGATGGGCGACGACTTCGGCGAACATGGAGTCAGCTAGTTCAAACTCCCCCTTGTCCTGCAATGCTGTCCCGAGGCTGGATAGGATTGTTACCAGCAAAGACCGTTCATCATTCCCGCCGTTCGCCAGTGCCAAACGCGCAAATATGCTGCCTTCCATGAGCGCCATTACTTTGTCTGTGTCGGGATCATCAACCAGACGCAGCGCATAGTTGGCCATGTCCGTTTGAGCTTGTTTGTCGCCGCCAGCGGCCTTTGCAAGAGCGCGAAAAATACTCATTCAATCGTCCCTAGTGAACTGATGGGCTGGCGTTGCAAGGCATCGTGCCAAATGCATCCGCAGCCATTTCAAGCAGGATATGCCAGCCCTGCGCGGTTTCCAGCAGTGGCACCATGTAGTTAGGAAGGTGAATCAGGAAATCCCAAGCGGCCTCGAAATCATCGGTGATACCTTGCGCGCAAATCTCGGTGACAAGCGCAACAGCAACCGCAAATTGCGCGTCGTCGTCCGAAATATCATAGGCAGGGGCAGGCGCATGAAGCGCGCCAGCGACCACCACGGCGCTAAATTCAGGGCCGCTCATGCCGCATCCCTCAGTTGATTGCGTAGCGATTGCCGCAGCAATTCCGAAAGGCTCATCCCTTCGCGTTCAGCCATGGCCTGAGCCTTGGCTAGCACCGCTTCATTAACCCGGAAGCGAACCGGGACATGATGAACTTGAGCGCGCATAAAACTCTCCAATATAGGACAGCAATGCTTACCTACATTAGTAGGAAAAGTCAAGGAAAAAGGACCGGCTCGGTCCTATTATGGGATGGATTGAGGGAGGCATTGAGGGCGCAGCGAGAGCCCAGCCGATAGTTAGTCAGCTTGCGCGCTTAAGGGTGTCAATAATTCAGGAAATGCAGGGGCATCTAAAGCCAGCGGAGAACTGACCCCGCCCCATAGCAAAGCATTGTTGCGCCTGTCATCATGGCTGCATAGTCAAGCCTGCGGGACTTTCTGTTCTCTTTGTCGCCGGTTACGTAATGGACCCATAGCGCACCAGCGACGATAGCCAGGACGGCAGACAGGTTGACGAGCATTGCCGAAGGGTCTGTTATCGACCTTGCCGAATAGTCGGCCTCCATCAATACCGTGAAAATCATAGCTGCCCGCCTTCCATCGTCAGGGCTGCGATATGCCATAGTTCAGGGATTGCAACAAGGCAGGGCTAATCGTCGGTCCACCGATCGAGCGTAATCATCGGAGTATCTTTGCTGGCAGATACCAGAAAACTGCACCGCCCCTTGCAATCGACAATGCGGCAGCGAGGGTGCTGGCCGACTAGGCTGTAATCCGGTCCTCGGACCATTATCAGCGCCACCAGATCAACCCGGAAGGTATTGCGGCACTTTTCGCAGTAAGCCTTTATATTTACGCCATGCAGGCGCATTTGTCCGACTGTCTGATATGCCTTTGGCAGAATCGGCTTGTTGTTGCTGGAACCCATTGCGGCATGAGAACAGAAAGAGAACGCAATGGGAAGCGGTTTCAGAAATCAATATTTCGCTCTTCCATCAATTCCAGCGCCGCGCTCTCTTCCGGCGTAGGGTTTTCAGGATCTCTGGAAGCCAACCAAATCGCGAGAATTTCCTGATCGGTCAATTCTGCAATCCGCTTTTTCATTGCGTCATTCAAGGACAATTCCAGTTTAGGTTAGAAAATGAAGAATCCAGCCGAGCGCACCGACCAGCGGCCAAGCGAGAATAAATCCTTTCAGGTGCGGGTTCATCATTATCAGGCTATCATAAATTGCCCGCATTTTGAATATCGGAAAACTTCCGCCGCCTAGACTTGCCGTGGCGCTGCCGAGGCTTTCAGAAAGTCTTGATATGGCTAGTGGAAATATGGGCAGGCCGATAGCAGATAATCTCCTGCTCTTCCCTGTCTCCTTTATAGGCGATAATCTTATCGCGCTGGATCTTGGCCTTGACTAGCAACGCCTGACCATCTTGCTTGTAACGATGGAGCGAAGGGAACTTTTCAGCCACGCATCTATCGAGGGTCCAGCACCATCCCCATTTATTGCCGTGGTAGCAGCCACGATAAACGATAACCGATTCCGGCAGAGCATCCAGCAGCCCGCGTTCACGCACATTCATCAATAGATGACGAGAGCGGCTAGGCTGGTCGGCAACGTCACCAAAGGGCGTTAGATCGCAAAGTTTGTCTATATGCTGTGCAATATTGTCGCAGTCCTGCCAATTTTCACCGACGAGCGTTAGCCAGTCGTCAAATTCAACCGACATTGCTAGATCAATCAGCGCCGGGAGACGCGTATAACTGTTGCAGAATTTTATTTGGTTCCGCGCCTCGGCGAGCGACAAGCTGGAAAATTCACTTAGCTCTAGGGTCACGTTCACTTGTTTTCCGGCACCGATACGGACAACCGGCCAGCCTTGCGGCCAAACTGGACGCCTTGCGCCTCTAGCGCCGTCTGCATTGCCTCTAGGCTATCACCCGCTATATCCTTGCCGGACTCAAAACGCGCAACGGTCATTCGACTGACGCCAGCAGCTTTCGCCAAGTCCTCAAACGACCACTTTAAGGCCCCGCGAGCCATCCTGCATTGCTGAACTTTCATGGTGAAACTAATAGTATCACTTTTTATTTGACGCAAGATATTTTTATGTGTTACTAATCGTTTCACTTGGTCAGGACGACCAAGCGGCCAGTTAGTCGGGTTGCACCCCTTCTAACCAGCCTAACCGAAACCTAGATAAGTAGGAAACGACTATGACGGACACTATCACAAGCCAGGAACCGGCACTAAGCAAATACAACGAAAATCAGAAATCAGCGCACGAAGGTTTAGAGCGCCTGAAAGACTGGAAAAACAGCCTAGGCCATAATCCTTTTTATTGCTCATCAATGGATGATGGAAACGATCAACTGCGACAAGCACAAGGCATGGTCGAGGTAATATCTGCATTATTCGCCGCTGGTCGAGACGGTCCAGACGAGAGCGCAGCGGACCTTGTAGACGCTACCTATGCAGCAGCATTGGATGGCGTCAGCACTTTGATTAATTTGGCTCGCCTAGAAACGGACGGATATGAACATCGCCAAGCAGATCAGGGAGCAACCAAATGAGCAATATTCTATGCGAAGGAAGGGCAACTTTTGAAGGCCGCGCCAATGGCGAATATCTTTTGATCAAGTTTCCAGATTCAGAAAACGGCATTATGCTGTCCCGCAATGATGCGATAAAACTATGGCAGTCGATGAAAGCGCCGATATTCGAGAGTTTCGAGAATAAGCCCGCCGATATTGTGAAGTTTCGCAGGAAAGGCGCTTCCGCAGCCGAGCAATAAGCCACGAGCAAAAGCGCCCCTGTTGCCTATGCGGTGACAGGGGCTTTTTTGTGTCTGAAATCCGAGCAGCTGGGGAACGAGTGAGGGAACGGACAAATTCTGTTTTGGCTGTTTGATAGTTTTACAAAAGGATAGACCGTTAAACAGGCGGACATATTAGAAGCCAAACCGCCTGTTTTCGCCTGTATCATCAGGCTGACTATGCGAGTTAATTAGTCGTGCATGTCGTTGTGAAGCCGAACTTTGTGCATCGTGTTTTCAATGTTCGCATTGGTTCAAGGTAGGAATTTTCTCGCGAGAACGATTGCGCCATCGATCCAAAAAAGGCTGATAATGCTTGGCTTCTTGCTCGTTTCTCTTGGCCTCTGGCGACATAATAGCTTCTTAGGTTTTGGTCTATCAGATCAAGTTCAGCATTCATTCCGTATATGTAGCCATAACCTTCAGCTGCTTGCTGCACATTTTTGACTAGCTCTCTAAATCCTTCATAACCGCGCTCTTCCTCGGTTTTTGACAGCAGGTCGTTAACCCGTTGCCTATTTTTTTCAGCCGCAACAGCCTTCTCCTTAAGAACCGAAATGCGTTCTTGTATCCATAATTCGCTAGCGGCAGCGGAGGGTTTTTTTTGCATTCGTTCTAGCAATTCATGCATCAACTCGCCACGTGCTCTCGTTACATTGGCCGCATATGCAGCATCCATAGCGTTCCGAAAATACTCTATCGTATTGGGCTCTGAATTATCAAAAGCTTTCAAGTATTTGGTAACTTTGGAATTGGCGTCGGTAATCTGGTTTACAAACTCTTTCTCGTAAACGGTGCTACGAGATGACCATGCGGCTAGAAACTCTTTATGGACCGATTTTGCCGCCACAGGGTCTTGAGAAATTGCAATCAAGATCACAAAACAAAAAAGCCACCTCATTAGACATTACCTTTCAGACTTGGACTGTTACAATCTCAAAGCAAAATGATCAAATTGCTTTGATCCGATCGCTAGGAATGACCGCAATCAGGTTTTGACTCGCAATGATGCCAATCGAACAATTCACGCGACTTGGAGTCAATCCGTCGCTAGGAGTATAAACCTTGTTTCCGCCTGTATCATCAGGGCAGGGCTTCCCAATCTTCGCCCTTCGACCATGCAACCGCCTTTGCATATTCGCCCGTATATTCTGGACTGATTGGCGATGGAACAACAGGGGAGCCAAAGCCGCCGACCACGCCCCGTAAATGGATTAGGGTTCTGTCGGTAGCATCGGCAGGGCAGGGACTCCGACGAAGCGCGCTCTCAAATGTCTGGCCATCAGCCCACAAAACAACATGAATCCTATCCGCCTTATCGGAGCCTTCAATTTTCCGAATCCGTTTTTCTAAACTGTGCATTGTCTCGAATTTCCTTCCATATTTCATAAAAAAGCAGATTGTCATGCGACTTTCTGCCCGTCTTTCGCCACGAGCGTTAGGGAAGGGGCTGGCCAGTAGCCTTGTCGATCCTTTACCGCCCATGTTCGATGTGCCGCCAGATGCAGGGCCACTAGTTTTTCTGGTGTCATGCCGCGACCGCCCAGGAATTTTGACAATGTTCCGCCCGGAATTTTGGCAATTTTGCTCAAATTGGTCTGCGATCCATTTCCGGCCCACAAAATATAGGCTTTGACAAATGCCCTCAATTCGGTTGCGTCCATGTAGGGCGATGCATCAGGGAGATAATCATCACCCTTGCAAATGGTCGCAGGCAATGAACTATTGCCCCCATCATGGTTAGATATATGTGTTGCAACAGTATCGACAGAGCCAGATGACGTTTTTGGCAGTTTTCCATTATTGACTGTGGACACAGTATCAACAGAGCGTTTCCCGTCTGTGGACACAGTATCGACAGAAACGGCCTTGACTGTGGACACAGTATCAACGCGGGTTTGTTTCCCTTCGCGTAATCGTTTCCTCTTTTGAGCGTAGTGGCGGCGAACCGCCTTAATCGATTTTGGGCTTGCGTCTTTATATTCGTTGGTCGCTGGTATCGGGTTTTCGTGCAGCCCGTATGCTGCAAATGTCAGCCGCCATTCACTGGCCAGCCTGCTAATCTTTGGATGTGCTTTGGTCAGGACGACGAAACCGCCAGACGTCAATTCGTCTAGCGCCTCTTGGACGCGGGCATAATGCGCCCCCACATCTTCGGTCATTTCGCGGGCCGAATAAGTCAACTTGCCGTTGTTAAAGCCATTGAGGCGACGCATGAAGCCGAACAGCAGCGCCTTGGCTCTGACACTGACCGTTCTATAAGCAATGCTGTCATAGACCGCCTGAGGGACCATGAAATAACCCTCACCGCGATTGTCAACGCGGTGAGGTGCTTTTTTGTGCTTCTGGCTCATGCTGCCTCGGCTGGTTTGACGACCGAATAAACCGTCACATTATGCCCCATCTGTCCGGGCCGCTTTTCAGGCAGTGCGAACAGCTTGCCGAGCTTTTCGAGCTCAGAGGCGCGGGGCCGCAGAACATAGACAGGCAATTGCAGATCCCCTGAAATATCGTCACAGGTGCCACCAGAGGCCCCATAGGGCGCGAAGGCTTCCCACACTTGGCGACGACGCCCGGTTATGTCCTGGGCCACTGCAAAGGCTGCATTGCGCCCCGTTGACTTGTTGCCCTTCCAACCGGGCATTTCGGGATATTTTGCTACGTTCATTGCGTTGCCTCCACTTCAAGTCCGGCCTTCTGGGCTAGTTGCTGGAACCATGTTTCTTGGCGCTCGGTCAGGGGTGTTGCATCGACCGCGCATTGCCCCAAAAAACTACCTCCTTTGCGGGAGATTTTAGTATCACTGCACAGGATCGCGAGAGCGTCCCGGCGTTGCTGTTCAAAGTTCATGAGCTTTTCCTTCCAAGGCTGTTGGGGATTCGTTTGCTGGCATTTTGTATTGACCAAGCATTGCGAGCGCGGATCAGGCCAAGCGCCCACGGACGCACGGCGTCCCAATCGTCAGAGCCGACCGAGGGCAGGCCATGGATCAGGGATTCGACATCGGGATGACGGGGTGATAAAATTTGCCTCATTGGACAGCGCCCCGCAGATCAGGCGCGAAGCCAAGGGCCGCGATGATATACCGTGCTTCAATTTGAAGCGACCGAGGCGGGTCTATCTGGCGTCCTGTTTCGCCATCAAAGCACGGCAGGAGGTCAGGCTGTTCGGGGAGGTAGTCAGTAAAAGAAAATGGGGATTGCATGGAAAATTCCTTGACTTGGAATCCATGCAGACAATGCCACGCGCCGCTTGCTTTTTAGGGCAATTTGCCGTATAGGAGCGGAGCTTGTCGAAAAGCCATTATCTGCAAAGATATTCGAGAAAGGCCGTTCCTGCCCGGAGCGGTCTTTTTCATTGAGGGGAGAGGGGACGGACATTAAGCCGCTTGAAGCTGATCGACACCGAGCATGGCATCAAGGCTTGCAGTGGTGATCAAAGTTCGCCGCCCGATCTTTCTTGTAGAAAGCGCGCCCTCTTTAATTTTGTTGTAGATGGTTGAGGAACCCAGCCCTGAATATTCGCAGGCATTGCGAATAGTCATGGTCGCAGGCTTGATTGATTGAGGTGTGTTGTTCATTTGACTCTCCATAAGTTGGAGAGACATATTTAGCAGCGGCCAATCACGGCCAACCAAACAGGGTCCGAAATCAAAATACTATTGAAATTCAGCCCTAAATAGCTTCCAGCACTTATCGACCATGCGAGCCGATACTGGCTTTTGCAGCTTCCTTGCCGCGCACTTTGAAACGATGGCTAAAATTTGGGGGCGTTTGCCATAGGGAGTTTTGATTGGCTCGCTAAATATACGCGGCGCAATGTCAACTTCATCCAATGCGGAAGCTGGATCTTCATCTAGCTTGCCAACCCTCGTAACTTCCAGAAGGGCAAATTCTATGACCTCTTCATGGTCTTGGCCCTCAAAACTCTGTAGCCATGCCCGCCGCTCGTCTATCGGAATCGAGGCCGCAATTGCCCACCGCTCTTTTATTTCGTCTGTAATGACTCGCGCCCTGATTCGGCAGTAAGCATTCTCCCGAGCATGATCTTTGCTAAGATTTTCAGCAGCCGACCCGATAGCTATTCGTTCCAGCATTGTGAGCGATTTTCGCCGTCCAGCGCCGCGACCGCCACCGCCTCGCTTGTCCGGTTTCCTGCTCAACTGGCTATCCTTACCACGTTGTCAGACTGCCCCATTACGAAGCCAGCCCAACGGGCAATAACATCTATCCGCATATCTTCCAGCTTGCCCCGGGCATAAGCGGCCCGAACCGCATCTTTCTGTTTATGGGAGAGGGACAGTTCAGCAACCGCTTCCGGCACAGTGGGGCATTGTTCCTGAACCCACATTCTAAAGCTTGTCCGGTTTCCGTGAGGCGTTGGCTTTTCGCCATCAATGACCCGCAGACCACCAGCCGAAGTGTTGAGCGCCTTGCCTATCGTTGCGTCAGAGAGAGGCCCATTCTTCCGGCCAACGAAAATCAAATCATCTAGCGAGCGCAATTGGAAGGCGCGCACCCGTTCCAGCACATCAAGCGCAGCCTCGGACAAGTAGAACGTGTGAGCCTCACCGGCTTTCATCTTGCTTGCAGGAAGCGACCATTCAGCGCCGCTAATTTCAGACCAGCGCGCAAACCGCACTTCACCCGATCTAGCCGCCGTCAATATTTGAAACTCGAGAGCAAGTCGCCCCATCGAAACATCAGCAGCGCGGAGCCGAGACATAAATTCTGGCATATCGTGATAATCAAGCGCGGGATGGTGGCCGTATTTTTCCCGCCGGGCGATCTTCTGCGTTGGCAGCAGTTCCTTGAGGTGGCGCATAGGAGCATCTTTTTCACGCCAGCCTTGCGCCTGTGCATAGTCCAAGACCTTGCCCATCCGTTGACGCACCCGAAGGCCCGTTTCTGGCTTCTCGAGCCATATAGGCGACAGCACCCGCGCCATATCGGGAGCCTCGACATAATCAACTTGTAGATTGCCGATCTTGGGGAAGGCGTAGACCTCCAATGTCTTGAGCCATTGCGTTGCGTGTTTCTTGTTCTTGAAGCCGTCCTTATATTCCGCGTGACGCGCCAGCGCCGCAGCCTTGAATGTAGGGATTGGCTTTTGTTCTTTCGCCATTTCCGCCTTGGGATTGAGGCCGGCGAAAATCCATTGCCGGTATTGCGCCGCCTTCACCCGAACATCAGCAAGGGAAATATTGCGCGCCGAGCCTAGACCGTAATCCTTGCGCTTGCCGTTATCGACGATGGCGCTTTGCATCCGGAGAACCCAAGACTTTGAGCCTGAAGGCTTGACCAGAAGGTATAGGCCGTCCCCGTCATGGTGGCGCCCAGGCGCTGCGTTATCGACTGCCTTGGTAGTTAGGATATTGATTGCCATGTAAATGCCCTCATTTGTTCCCACACTATGGGCTGGTTAAGGGCGGTGGTCAATGGAGAACTGTGGAATGAACGGCGGGCAATCCCCTGTATAACTAGGCTCTACTGGTTAACTGTGGTTCATGGTGGTTTGTAAAGTGGCTCCCCGAGTTGGATTCGAACCAACGGCCATTCGATTAACAGTCGAATGCTCTACCACTGAGCTATCGGGGAACATGCTCGATTATGGACCGAGCCTTTCGTGGTGAAGCGCGCCTATAGCAACGACATTTGCGACCCGCAAGCCATCAAACGACAAATTGTTCCATGGCGATGCGTTCGTCGAGCGCATGTTCCGGATCGAACAGCATGGTCAGCGCCTGGGCACGGTCGATCGCGACCTTGACGCAGCTGACATCGCGGACTTCCTGCTGGTCTCCGACCGCGCTGACTGGCCGTTTTTCGGGGTTGAGCACGCGGATGCTGATCTCCATCTTGTCCGGCAGGATCGCGCCTTTCCAGCGGCGCGGGCGGAACGGACTGATCGGGGTCAGCGCCAGCAAATTGCAGGTCAGCGGCAGGATCGGACCATTGGCGGACAGATTATAGGCGGTCGACCCGGCCGGCGTCGCAATCAGCACGCCGTCGCAGACCAGTTCCTCCATCATGATCCGGCCGTTGATCTCGATTTCCAGCTTTGCGGTCTGCCGGGTTTCGCGCAGCAGCGACACCTCGTTGATCGCGGGCAGGGTGAATCTGGCGCCGGAAATTGTCTCGACCTCCATTTTGAGCGGCTTGACCTTGAACGCCCGGGCCTTGGCCAGACGATCGCTGAGGTCTTCCATATGCCAGTTGTTCATCAGGAAGCCCACGGTACCCAAGTTCATGCCGTAGACCGGCATGATGGTCCGGCGATTGAGCATCTGGTGCAGGGTCTGCAGCATGAATCCGTCGCCACCGAGAACGACCGCGCGGTCGGCTTCTTCAACCGGCACCCAGTCGATCAGGGGTTTCAGCTTTTCGGCTGCTTCCTGTGCCGGCTGCGTAGGGGACACGATCAGTGCCCATTTCTTCTTGGTCATCCGCCAGTAACGTTCATGTGACGCTCCAATATCTCTGCGGACCCATCGAGCTGGGCATTGAAATCATGCCGCAGCGGTTTGAGCTTTAGAGCCTGTTGGAGCAGTTGGTCAACGGCAGCAATACCATCCTTGCGCACGGCGGCGCGCAGATCGACATGGGCATTGTGACCGAGGCACATGAAAATCTTGCCGTCGGTGGTCAGGCGCAGCCGGTTGCAATCGTCGCAGAAATTGTTGCTGAGCGGCGTGATCAGGCCGAGCCGCAGACCGAGCGGCTCGACCGATACATAGCGCGCGGGACCGGCGCTGCGATGAGTAATCGGGGTCAGGCTATAATGATTTTGCAGGGGAAGCAGGAACTCGTCGGCGGAAATATGGGCCAGTTTGCGATCCGCACCGACGTCGCCCAGCGGCATGGTTTCGATGATCGTCAGATCATGATCGTTTTGCGCGCAATATTCGACCATCGGCAGCAGGTCGGCTTCGTTGAAGTCACGCAATGCGACCATGTTGATCTTGACCCGGATGCCGGCGGCCCGGGCCGCTTCGATGCCGTCGAGAACGATCTTCACATCGGCACCGCGGGTAATCTCGGCGAAACGGTCGGGGTCCAGCGTGTCCATGCTGACATTGATCCGCCGCATGCCATGGGCGGCGAGATGTTCGGCATATTCGCTCAGCAGCGATCCGTTGGTGGTCAGGGTCAGTTCTTCCAGTTCGCCGGTTGCCACCTTTCGGCCGAGTCGCTGGATGACATCCTTCATGTCGCGCCTGACCAGCGGTTCGCCCCCGGTCAGCCGGATCTTGCGGATGCCGTGACCGATGAATCGTTCGGCAATCAGCGTGATTTCTTCCAGTGTCAGCAGCTCCGACTTCGGCATGAAGGTCATCTTCTCGGACATGCAATATTGGCAGCGGAAATTGCACCGGTCGGTGACCGAGATCCGCAGATAATCAATTTTGCGTCCGAAACCGTCTTGCATTGGGCGCCTCATGTTGATCGAAAGCCATAGAACTAGCGATTTTGCGAAGAGCAGGCAACGCCCTATAAAGGTTTTGCTGCTACGGAAAAAGATAGGCACTTCATCGCAGATCGGCAGTTTGGTCGTCCCGTTCAAGGAGTTTTGAGGTCAGGAAATCAACTATCTCGACGGTGCATTCGGTCGAATTCAGGAATTTGTTCCTGCTTTCTTTTCACCAGCGCGACCCGTTGGCCGCTGAAATTGCGTCCTTCGGGTGGCGGGTTCATTCTGCGCGCAGACTCGACAATCTCAGAACGCGCTTCTTCTCGGCCGGCGCGATGATCGCGGTGATTGATGTCCGCCAGGCGGAAACTCAAGGCTTGAGGGCGATCGAGGAGCTATCGAGAACCGCCACCGAGGGCGGTATTGCGATACTCGCTCTGGTCGACAGCAGTCAAAGCGGGGCAATCGTCGGGCAATGTTTTGATTGCGGTGCAACCCATTATCTGGACTTTGCCGATACCGGTGCCGATCTTGCCCAGTCCATCAAATATGCCTTTCGGTTTGTGGAAAATTTCCGGGGTGGCGCGGAACGGGCGATTCATGAACAATCCCTGCTGACATCGGCCGATTTGCAATGGTCCGCAAACTTGGGTTCGGGCACTGGATATTGGGTCAGCGAAAACCTGTCCGCCGCCGCTGGCGGGATTGATCTCCAAAAATATCCCGTGACTGGCATCTATCGGACGCTGTCACGCGAAGAACAGAAACGGGTGCGCGGCGCGATGGGACGTCTGCGCGATGGTGCCGGACAGGCCGCCGTCCCGCACCGGTTCAATGGCCGCCCGGTAATACATCATCTTCACGAAACGGCCGGCCGGATTTTCGGCCGAATCGAATATCTTGCGAGCAATGAGGAAGCGAATGACTGGACCGGGCGCGACCTGCTTTCCGGTTTGCAGAATACCGCCTCTGCCCGTTCTTGGATTCGCAAGAAACTGACGGCCGGAAGCCCATTGACGCTCATTGCAATCGGCATAAAAAATTTCCGGATGATCAACGCGGCGTTCGGCCGACATGCAGGGGACCAGTTGCTGCGGATCGTCGGGCATCGGCTGATGGATCACACGCAACGCCATTATGCGGGTCCGCATGTGGTTGCGCGCCTGGATGGTCAGAATTTCCTGATTGCGCTGGCAGATATTGAGGAAAGTGACGTCTCGGATCTGGCCAATGATCTGGTCGGCAGCATCTTCAGCGACCTGCTATTGGAGGGACGTCCGATCAATCCTGTGGTACGAGCAGGTGTCGCGATCGGGGACAGCAATTCCAGCGACAACACTCTGATCAGAAAGGCCGTGCTGGCGCTGGCTGAAGCCACTGCAGCCGATGCCATACCGGTCCATTTCAGCACCGTTTCCGAAGCCGATGTTCATCTGGAAGAAGTGCTGGAGGGCGAACTGGCCGGCGCGATGGGTCGCGGGGAAATAGTCATCGCCTTTCAACCGCAAATACAGATCGACACGGGGCAACTGGTGGGCGCGGAAGCCCTGGCCCGTTGGGAACATCCCGAATATGGCCTGCTGGGCGCTTCTACCCTGTTCTCCGTTGCCGAGCGCGCCGGAGTAATGGACTCGCTCTCGACGCAGATCCACAAGCAGGCACTGACGCTGGCAGCAAGCTGGCCGGACAGTCTCGGTTTCCTGCGCCTGTCGATCAATGTCACAGCAGGCGATCTCGCGGCAGCGACATTCGATGGCGATATCATCCGGCAGGTCGATGTGGCGGGTTTCGAACCGGACCGCCTGACGCTGGAAATCACGGAGTCCGAATTGATCGGCAATCTGTCGACGTCGGCGGACAAGTTGCATCGCTTGCGAAAACTGGGGATTTGCATAGCGATCGACGATTTCGGTACGGGGTACAGCAGCTTGTCCTATCTCAAGGAACTCCCGGTGGACTATCTGAAGATCGACAGCGGCCTGACCGGCGATATAAGCGGTTCGCCAAAGGATCAGGTGGTGGTGCGGTCCATCATCGACATGGCGCACAGCCTGCATCTGAGCGTGATCGCCGAAGGTGTCGAAACCGCGGCGCAACTGAAAACCCTGGAAGAACAGGGCTGCGAGTTTTTTCAGGGCTATCTGAGTTCCGGACCGCTTTCCCCCGACGAATTTGAAGCCTTCGCCCTGCGCAGCAACTAGCGGGTAACCCGCTGCGCCAGTTTTGAGAGTCCGGTGGTCAATTGCGTCAGTCCGTGCAGACGGGATTTGGGATCACGCCACTTGCGCTCGATGAACAATTTATTGTCCGGGCGGATGCGGGCTGTGCCCTTGAGGCGCTCGACATAGTCGAGGAGGCCCTGAACGTTCGGGAAACGATCGTCCCGGAATGTTACCAGGGCGCCGCGCGGCCCCATTTCGATCTTCGCGATCTGGGCCTTCACACAATTCATCTTGATGTGCATCAGCTTGAGCAGATTATCCGTCTGGACCGGCAGGTCGCCAAACCGGTCGATCATTTCTGCCGCAAAGGATTCAATATCCGGCAGCGTTTTCAGTCCGTTCATGCGGCGATAGAGCCCCATACGCAGGGATAGATCGGGGACATATTCTTCCGGGATCAGGATCGGCGCGTCGACCGTGATCTGGGGAGAGAAACCGTCTGTCTGAACCGGCATGCCGGAACCCTTGGCCTTGGCTTCGAGTATCGCGTCCTCCAGCATCGACTGGTAGAGTTCAAATCCCACTTCCTTGATATGGCCGGACTGTTCGTCACCGAGCAGATTGCCGGCACCGCGAATGTCGAGATCATGGCTGGCCAGCTCGAATCCGGCACCAAGGCTGTCGAGATCACCCAGGATTTTCAGCCGTTTCTCTGCCTTTTCGGTTATGATCCGGTCCTTTGGCGTGACCATATAGGCGTAGGCGCGGGTTTTCGATCGTCCGACGCGGCCTCTGAGCTGATACAGCTGGGCCAGGCCGAAGCGGTCGGCGCGGTGAATGATCAATGTGTTGGCGCTGGGAATGTCGAGGCCGCTTTCGACGATAGTGGTCGAGAGCAAAACATCATATTTGCGGTCGTAGAAGGCGGACATCCGTTCTTCGACGGTCGCCGGGGCCATCTGCCCATGGGCGACGACATAGGTCAGCTCGGGGGCGTGCTTCTTGAGGAAATCCTCGATGTCGGGAAGGTCGGCAATCCGCGGCACGACGATGAACGACTGGCCGCCGCGATAATGTTCGCGCAGCAGCGCCTCGCGCAGCGGGATCGGGTCCCACGGCATCACATAGGTCCGCACGGCGAGCCGGTCGACCGGCGGCGTCTGGATGACCGAAAGTTCGCGCATCCCCGTCATCGCCATCTGCAGCGTCCGGGGAATCGGCGTGGCGGTCAGGGTCAGCACATGGACATCGGCCTTCATCGCCTTCAGCCGTTCCTTGTGGGTGACGCCAAAGCGCTGCTCCTCGTCGATGATGATCAGGCCCAGCCGCTGAAAATCGATCGACTTGGCGAGCAGGGCGTGGGTGCCGATGACGATATCGACATCGCCGCTGGTCAGGCCTTCCTTGGTCTTCTTAGCCTCGGCGGGCGGCACCAGCCGCGACAGCCGCCCGATATTCAGGGGAAAGGGCCGGAAACGCTCTTCGAAATTGTTGAAATGCTGGCGTGCGAGCAAGGTCGTCGGGGCAATGATCGCCACCTGCATCCCGGCCATGGCGGCAGCAAAGGCAGCGCGCATCGCGACCTCGGTCTTGCCGAAGCCGACGTCGCCGCAGACCAGCCGGTCCATCGCCTTGCCCGATGCCATGTCGCCCAGCACTTCCTCGATCGCCTGCTGCTGGTCATCGGTTTCCTGATAGGGAAAGCGGTCGACGAACCCGGCCATCTCCGAGGCCGAAACCCGGGCAGGGGTGGCGGGCTGCAACGCGCGCGCGGCAGCGGTCCGGAGCAGTTCGTGGGCGATCGCCCGGATCCGTTCCTTCAGCCTCGACTTGCGCCGCTGCCAGCCTTCGCCGCCCAGCCGGTCGAGCACGACGCTGTCGCCGCCTTCGCCATAGCGGCTGAGCACGTCGATATTCTCGACCGGGACATAGAGCTTGTCGCCGCCGGCATATTTCAGATGCACGCAGTCATGCGGGCTGGTGCCGACCGGAATCGACACAATGCCCTCATACAGGCCGATGCCATGCTCCAGATGCACCACCAGATCGCCCTGACTGAGCGCCGACAGTTCCTCGATGAAGGCATCGCTGCTCTTGCGGCGCTTGGACTTGCGGACCAGCCGGTCGCCGAAAATATCCTGCTCGGTGAGCAGCGACAGGCTGTCGGTCCGGAAACCCGACGTCAGCGGCAATATCGTCAGCGCCAGCCCGGGGGCCGCCGCGAGGCAGGATTGCCAGTCATCGCAAAGCACGGCGCTGCCAGCGCCGTGGTCCTTGAGCAGGTCGAAAATCCGTGCCCGCGATCCCTTGCTGTAGCTCGCGACGATCGCGGTGGTGCCGGATTTCGTCAGGCTGTTGAGATGGGCGGCCAGTGCCTGATAGATATTCTCGTTGCGCGCCCGTTCCGGGGAAAAATCGCGCGGCGACGACACCGACAGGGAAAGCACGTTTGCCGATTCCGGTTCGTCAAATTCGCTCAGGATGTGAATGGGTCCGTCGTTTTGCCGGGCCCGCCATTCTTCCGCCGTCAGATACAGCATCTCGGGAGGCAAGGGGCGGTAGCTGGACAGATTGGCCTTGTCGGCCTCGACGCGGTTGCGGTGATAGTCGGCGATCGACGTGAATTGCGCCTCTGCCGCCGCCGGCCCCGCGGCGTCCTGCAGGACCATGCAATCATCCCCGACATAGTCAAAAATCGTCGCCAGCCGCTCCTCGAGCAGCGGCAGCCAATGTTCCATGCCGGCCAGCCGCCGTCCTTCGGAGATCGACTGGTACAGGGGGTCGCTCGTCGAAACGGCGCCAAAAAGATCGCGATAGCGGGTGCGAAAACGGGTGATGCTGTCGGGATCGAGCAGAAATTCGGAGACCGGCAGCAGGTCAAGGCTGTCGATATTGCCGACCGTGCGCTGGTCCGCCGGATCGAACTGCCGCAGCGTTTCAATCTCGTCGCCAAACAGGTCGATCCGGATCGGCAGTTCGGCCCCCGGCGGGAAAAGATCGATCAGACCGCCGCGCGCGGCAAACTCCCCGCTGTCTGCCACCGTATCCACGCGGACAAAGCCGTTCCCGTAGAGAAACGTGATCAGCTTTTCCTGTTCGACGACCGTTCCCGGGGCGAGATGGGTGACAAATTCCCTGATCCGCGAGGGTTCCAGCACTCTTTGGGTAACGGCATTGATCGTCGTGACAACCAGCTGCGCGCCAGCGATGGGAAGCGCCAGCCTGGCCAGGGCGGCAAGCCGGTCCGAAGTGGTGTGCAGCGCCGGAGAGGCGCGGTCATAGGGCAGGCAGTCCCAGGCCGGAAATTCGACAATCTCCAGATCGGGGGCAAAGAAGCGGGCAGCGTCGGCAACGGCGCTCATCGCCGCGTCGTCGGTGGCAATAAACATGGTCCGCTGGCCCGACCGGACCGCGATGTCGGACAGAAACAGCGGGCGATAGCCGACCGGCACACCGGCCAGCGTCATGCCTTTTTCGGAGGCCTGTAATTTATCTAGATAGGACACTCAAAATCGCTTTTGGATATGGGACAGGAATATTATTTCGTCGCGTCAATATAGTCGAGTTGCTGCATGGCATCCATCTGCGGACCACAAAAAGCCGGAGGAACGGGCAGCGTTCCAATGGCCCATGCCATGACATCCACGTCATCTTCGGCCAGCAGCTTGTCGAACCAGTCCATCTCGGTGTCCGACCAGCCTTGGCCATAGCGATCAAAAAAACCGCCGATCAGGAAATCGGCCTCCCTCGTTCCGCGATGCCATGCGCGAAATTGCAGCCGTTTCAGCTTTGTTTCGCGGTCCATATTCGCTGCTCCAACTTGGCTGGCATAATGTGCCAGCGACGGTATAAAGGCGGATAGACATGCGGCCCGAGATACTCAATCCATTATTTGGTGAAACCCAGTCACTCAAGGGGGTCGGCAAGGTGCTGGCCAAGCCGCTCGAGAAACTGCGCCTGACCCGGGTCAAGGATCTGCTCTATCATCAGCCGAGCTACTGGATGCATCGAAAACGCGTCGATATTCTGGATGAGATCGATGTCGGAGAAACGATTGTCGTTCAGCTGACTCCGGTTGACTATCGCACCGGCGGACCGCGCAGCCCCCTGCGGGTGCACGCGACGGACAAGGTCGGCAATTATATCAGTCTGACCTTTTTCGGGCGGAACCCGGGCTGGCCGAAAAAATTGCTGCCGCTGGGCGAGCCAAAGATCATTTCCGGCAAGCTGGAGCGCTATGGCGACGAACTCCAGATCGTCCATCCCGACCAGGTGCTGGAACCTGGGCAGGCGGACTCCATCGCGCTGCTGGAACCCATTTACCCGTTGGCGGACGGCCTTGGCAATGCGCGGATGCGGCAACTGGTAGACCAGTCGCTGGCACTGGCACCGTCCCTGCCGGAATGGATCGAGCCAAGCCAGCTTGCGGCGAAAGATTGGAAGAATTGGAAGCATAGCATAATGGCGCTACATCGCGCCGAAGGCGGGAATGCGAGCGACAGGCTGGCCTATGACGAGATATTCGCCAACCAGCTGGCCTTCATGCTGGTGCGGGCCAGCAACCGCAGCAAGAAGGGGATTCCGATCCAGGGCGACGGCAGCCTTCGCGACCAGATGAGGCTGCCCTTTGCACTGACTAACGCCCAGAAGCGCTGCATTGCGGAGATCGAAGGCGATCTTGCGCAAAGCGCCCCGATGCTGCGCTTGCTGCAGGGTGATGTCGGCTCGGGGAAAACGCTGGTCGCCGTGATGGCGCTGCTGTCGGCAGTGGAGGCGGGCTATCAGGGCGCTTTCCTGGCACCGACCGAAATTCTGGCGCGGCAGCATTTTGAAAGCCTGCAGAAATTGCTGGCGGGCGTCCCGGTCAATCTCGCGATCCTGACCGGGCGCGACAAGGGCAGGGTGCGCGAAGCGACGCTGATGGGCCTGGTGGATGGATCGATCGACATATTGATCGGCACTCACGCGATTTTCCAGGAACATGTTCGCTACAGGAATCTGGCTGTCGCCGTCATTGACGAACAGCATAAATTCGGGGTGTCCCAGCGCCTAATGCTGACCCAGAAGGCCGAGCGGACGCCGCATCTGCTGGCGATGACCGCAACGCCGATTCCGCGGACGCTGACGCTCAGTCAATATGGCGAAATGGATGTCTCGCGCATCGACGAGCTGCCTCCGGGCCGGCAGGCCATCGATACCAGCGTGATTTCCGATGCCCGATTGCCGGACGTGGTCGAGGGCCTCGCCCGGCATATCGCTGCCGGTGGCCAGGCCTACTGGGTCTGTCCGCTGATCGATGAGAGCGAGAAAAGCGATCTGGCTGCGGCGGAAGACCGGGCTGCCAGTCTGAAGGCCCGGTTCGGCGACCAGGTCGGCCTGGTCCATGGCCGGATGAAGGGGCCGGACAAGGATCTGGTCATGACTCGGTTCCAGCGCAATGAAATCAAGGTGCTTGTCGCGACCACCGTTATCGAAGTCGGGGTGGACGTACCCAATGCCAGCCTGATGATCATCGAAGCCGCGGATCGCTTCGGCCTTGCCCAATTGCATCAGCTGCGGGGACGCGTCGGTCGGGGGAGCGTCAAATCCAACTGCCTGTTGATCCGCGGCGAAGTGCTGAGCGAGACGGCGCGTGCGCGCCTGTCGCTGATGCGCGAGACCAATGACGGTTTCCGCATTGCAGAAGAAGACCTTCGCTTGCGCGGGGCGGGCGAACTGCTGGGGACGCGGCAATCGGGGGATGCTGGATTTCGGGTCGCGTCGCCGGAGCAGGTAAGCGAACTGATCGGAGCGGCTACCGATGATGCCCGGCTGCTGCTCGACCGCGATGGCGGCCTGGCCAGTGAAAGAGGGCAGGCCGCGCGAATCGCACTTTACCTGTTCGAGCGTGACTGGGGCGTCAGCCTGTTGCGCAGCGGGTAGATTAAAGACTGTTGATCTTGTCCAGCATGGCGACAAAATCCGGTTCTCTTATGACGCGCTCAAACTGGAAGCCGTGGCGCCCCTGATGGGACCAGACGAGATAGGCTTCGATGCGCCCGGCAACGGGCAAGCGAACGGTTACCCGGTCACCCTTTTCCATGTCGATCGGGTCGACCAGCATCATGCCATTGGCAGAAATATTGGCGATCCGTACCCGGATTTCCCGATCAGGCTGAATTTCGCAAACGGTCTCAAAATCGACCGGAAAACGCGTCGCACGTCGCAGATCGGGCGATGTCTCTGGCGATGCATTCCTCATGTCTCATGAACTCCATAAAAGGTTCACTGCGACAATAGACAGGGATCAAGAACAAAAGGTAAATGTCGGTAAACCAAGTATCCGGCGCGGGATTCAGGATTTGCGGAGCAGGCCGTGCTTCTTTTTGCCTGCCGAAATTTTCACGTCGCGATCGGTAATGGCAATGCTATGCCCCGGGTCCCTGATCGGTTCATCATCGATCCGGGCGCCGCCGCCAGCAACAAGACGCTTGGCCTCCCCGTTGGAGGCACAGAAACCGATGCCGACCAGGGCATCGATGAGGGATATTTCGCCAGAATCGACCGAATGGACCGGCAAATCATAGCCGGCACCGCCTTGTTCGAACGTTTGCCGGGCCGTTTGTGCGGCTTCCTTCGCGGCTTTCCCGCCGTGCGCCAGACTTGTCGCCGCATCCGCAAGAATCTTTTTCGCTTCGTTGATCTCGGATCCCTGTACCGATTCCAGCCGGGCAATTTCATCCAGATCGAGATCGGTGAACAGGCGCATGAACTTGCCGACATCGCGGTCATCGCTATTGCGCCAAAACTGCCAATAGTCGTAAGGGCTGAGCCGGTCGGCATTCAGCCAGACAGCACCATCAACCGACTTGCCCATTTTCGAGCCATCGGATTTCGTGATCAGCGGCGTGGTCAGTCCGAACAGTTCCGCACCGTCAATCCGGCGCCCGAGTTCGACGCCGTTGACGATATTGCCCCACTGGTCGGAGCCGCCCATCTGCAATTTGCAGTCATATTGCCGCGATAGTTCGAGATAATCATAGGCCTGCAGGATCATATAGTTGAATTCCAGGAAGGTCAGCGGCTGTTCGCGGTCCAGTCGCAATTTGACCGAATCAAAGGTCAGCATCCGGTTGATCGTGAAATGACGCCCGACTTCCTGCAAGAATGGAATATATTCCAGCTTGTCCAGCCAGTCGGCATTGTTGACGATCACGGCGTCGGTGGGACCGTCACCAAAGGACAGGAAGCGCTCGAAACAGGTCCGGATCGAGGCGATGTTCGCTTCGATGCGTTCATTGTCCAGTAATTGACGGACAGCATCCTTGCCCGAAGGGTCTCCTATTTTCGTCGTGCCGCCGCCCATCAGGACGATCGGCTTGTGTCCGGCCTGCTGGAGCCGGCGCAGCAACATGATGGAGACCAGATTGCCGACATGGAGGGAGTCGGCGGTGGCATCAAACCCGATATAGCCGGGGATGACGCGTTGCGTGGCGAGCGAGTCCAATGCGTCGGCATCGGTCAGCTGGTGGATATAGCCCCGCTCGTTCAGCAAGCGCAGCAGATCGGATTGATAATTGCTCATGGGAGGCGTCGTTACAGGCTTGTTCCACGCGGTGCAATTGCCGGTTTCGGGCTGTGCAAAAGATTGGCAAATATTTGCGATCAAATATATGCGGTTAGGGCAGCAAGCCCCTGTTCTGGATGTTACGGGCCTGTTGTCTGTCCGCCGTCCCTATTGAAAGATGATGATGCCCGAAGCCTTATCCTGCCACAGGGATTTTCCCACCGATGCCGTCAGCCGGATTGAAGTGACCGTAGACTATCTGCCCACGGGCAAATTCCTTCTGCATTACAGGGTTCTGGGGGTGATTGATCAGCTGATATTGCCCGAACCGCTGCCACCGGAACGAAGTGACGATCTCTGGCAACAAAGCTGTTTTGAAGCCTTCATTGGGGCATCGGATGATCCGGCCTATCTGGAACTGAACTTTTCTCCCTCAACCCAGTGGGCCGCCTATGCCTTCTCCGGCTATCGCGAAGGCATGAGCGACCTGGAACTGGTCGCCCCTCCGCATGTCGAGTGTTCGATCTCGGCGGACAGTTTTGACCTTAGGGCAGAGCTTGATCTGGGGGGGCTTGCCGTGATGGATGCCACCGTCCTGGAACTGGCCTTGACCGCAGTGGTCGCAGAAAAAAATGGCCGAAAGTCCTTCTGGGCCCTAAGCCATGCTTCGGGTAATCCCGATTTTCACAACAGGGATTGCTTTCTTCACACCATCGAAACGGCGGAATCGCGATGAAATTTGGAATAGACCGGCTTGTCGAAGAGGCCCAATTCAGAAGGGATCTGGAAGGCAGGCGGGTTTCTCTGCTTGCGCATCCGGCATCGGTGACCAGCGATTTGACCCATTCGCTGGACGTGCTGGCCGCTCTCGACGGTATCAATATTACCGCCGCCTTTGGTCCCCAGCACGGCCTGCGGGGCGACAAGCAGGACAATATGATCGAAACCGAGGATTATCTTGATCCGGTTCACAATATTCCCGTGTTCAGCCTCTACGGAGAGGTCCGGCGACCAACGGCGCAGTCGATGGAGACATTCGATGTCGTCCTGATCGATCTGCAGGACCTGGGCTGCCGAATCTACACCTTTATCACGACCTTGCGATATATGCTGGAAGCCGCCGCCGAGCACGGCAAGGCAGTATGGGTGCTGGACCGGCCCAATCCGGCGGGCAGGCCGATCGAGGGGACGATCCTGGTGGAAGGCTGGGAGAGTTTTGTGGGGGCAGGGCCGATGCCGATGCGGCACGGGCTGACGATGGGCGAAATGGGGCATTGGCTGATCGATCATTTTGATCTCGATGTCGATTACACCGTCATCCCGATGCTCGGGTGGCAGCCGCAAGACCCGGGATTTGGCTGGCCGCAAGACCGCATCTGGATCAATCCCAGTCCCAATGCGCCGAATGTCAATATGGCGCGCGCCTATGCGGGCACGGTGATGCTGGAAGGGACCACGCTTTCCGAAGGGCGCGGAACCACCAGGCCCCTGGAGCTTTTTGGTGCGCCGGACATTGACGCCCGGGCGGTCGTTGCGGAGATGCAGCAGAGGGCACCGCAATGGCTGCAAGGCTGCGTGCTGCGGGAAATCTGGTTCGAGCCGACCTTTCACAAGCATCAGGGAAAATTGTGCAACGGTGTCCAGATTCATGCCGAGGGTCCGGCTTATGATCACCAGGCCTTTCGCCCCTGGCGGCTGCAGGCGCTGGCGTTGAAGGTGATCGGAGAACTGTATCCCGGATATCAGCTGTGGCGCGATTTCCCCTATGAATATGTGGAAGACAGGCTCGCCTTCGACGTGATCAACGGCGGACCGGCCTTGCGGCAGTGGATCGAGAATCCCGCTGTGAACGCGGATGATCTGGACACGTTGACAGCGCCGGACGAGCGGGCCTGGGCCGGGACAGTGAAAGAGCATCTTCTTTATTGAAATGCCGCACTGCAACATAGTTATTGCATTGAGCGGCGAATCTGATATTTTGTGGCAATGTTACCGAGCAAAGAAATTTTCGAAGGCGTCGCGCTGAAAAAATGCGTGGCCGCGACCTATAACAACACGATCTTCAAGCTGGCCCCGCACATACTCTATACCCGGCATGACGAGATGTATGTCGATGCCGTGCCGATCGAAAAGGACGGGCAACCGCCCAGGGAAGTCAAGATCGGGACGTTCAAGCTGTCCGGTCTCAAAGATGTTCGGGTGGAAGACCTGCATTTCGAAATGTCGGAAATATTTGAACCGGCAGCCGAAAAATATGACGGCACCACCCTGCTGGCGGTCGAGGGATAGACGCTGTTTTGGTGAAGTGGGGGCATCGACCCGTCCGACCACAATGACAGCTATGCCGATTATGGTGAGCCAGTCGAACCGCCGCCGGACAAATCCTCCCCGCAAGCGGGGGGGATTGTTCTCCCTGCTTCCAGTTTACTGAAACCGAGTCCAGGTTAACCCTGCTTGCGGGTCAGTTCCTTCATCGCATCGCTGAGACCGTCCACGGTCAGCGGATACATCCGGTCATTCATCAGTTCGCGGATGATCTTGACGCTTTGCGAATAGCCCCATTGCTTTTCCGGCACCGGATTGAGCCAGGCCGCCGCGGGATAGGTGTTGGTCAGCCGGTGCATCCAGGCTACCCCGGCTTCTTCATTGAAATGCTCGACAGAACCGCCCGGATGGGTGATCTCATAGGGACTCATCGACGCGTCTCCGACGAAGATCAGCTTATAGTCGTGACCATATTTGTGCAGCACGTCCCAGGTGTTGGTGCGCTCGGAAAAGCGGCGGCGATTGTCCTTCCACAGGCCTTCATAGGGGCAGTTGTGGAAATAGAAAAATTCCAGATTCTTGAATTCGGACGTGGCCGCGCTGAACAGCTCTTCACACAGCTTGATGAACGGGTCCATCGAGCCGCCGACATCCAGAAAAAGCAATAATTTCACGGCGTTATGCCGTTCCGGCCGCATATGAATGTCGAGCCAGCCCTGTTTGGCTGTGCCATTTATCGTGCGGTCGATATCAAGCTCGTCCGCGGCACCTTCCCGAGCAAATTTGCGCAACCGCCGCAGCGCCACCTTGATGTTGCGTGTTCCGAGAAGCTTGCTGTTGTCGAGATTCTGGAATTCGCGCTTGTCCCAGACCTTGAGCGCCTTTTTCTGGCCGCCTTCGCCGCCAATCCTTACGCCTTCGGGATTATAGCCGGAATTTCCGTAGGGCGAGGTGCCGCCGGTGCCGATCCACTTGCTGCCGCCCTCGTGCCGCTTTTCCTGTTCCGCCAGACGCTCCTTAAGCGTCTCCATGATCTCGTCCCAGCTGCCGAGAGAATTGATCTTTTCCATTTCCTCTTCGGACAGATATTTCTCCGCGACCGCTTTCAGCCAGTCGAGCGGGATATCCTCTTCCTGTATGCCGTAACTGGTCTCTATACCCTTGAACACTTTCGAGAAAACCTGGTCAAAGCGGTCAAGCAGGCCCTCATCCTTCACGAAGGTCGCGCGGGAGAGATAGTAGAATTCCTCCGGACTGCGTCGGATCACGTCCTTCTCGAGCGCGTCGAGCAGCACCAGATGCTCCTTGAGCGAGGCGGAAATGCCCGCAGCCCTGAGTTCGTCCATGAAATTGAAGAACATCTCCCGGACCCTTGTCTAGCGCGCTTCGCGCTTCGCCATGAACGCCAGACGTTCGAACAGCATAACATCCTGTTCATTCTTGAGCAATGCACCGTGCAGGGGCGGGATGGCCTTGCTGCTATCCTTGGATTGCAGAACGTCAAGCGGCATATCCTCGTTGAGGATCAGTTTCAGCCAGTCGAGCAATTCGCTGGTGCTAGGTTTCTTCTTGAGGCCCGGAACGTCGCGAACATCGTAGAAAATGTCCATCGCCTTCTTGACCAAGATACCCTGGATATCGGGGAAATGGACGTTGATGATTTCCTGCATCGTCTCGCGATCGGGGAATTTGATATAGTGGAAGAAACAGCGGCGCAGAAACGCGTCGGGCAATTCTTTCTCGTTATTGGAGGTAATGATAACGATGGGCCGTTCGACGGCCTTGATCGTCTCCTTCGTCTCGTAGACATGGAATTCCATGCGGTCGAGTTCCTGCAGCAGATCGTTAGGGAATTCGATGTCCGCCTTGTCGATCTCGTCGATCAGCAGGACCGGCAGTTCGGGAGCGGTGAACGCCTCCCACAATTTTCCCTTGCGGATATAGTTGGAAATATCGTGCACGCGTTCGTCGCCGAGCTGGCCGTCGCGCAGACGCGCCACGGCATCATATTCATACAGGCCCTGATGGGCCTTGGTGGTCGACTTGACGTTCCATTCGATCATCGGGGTGCCCATTGCCTTGGCAATTTCATAGGCCAGAACCGTCTTGCCGGTGCCGGGCTCGCCCTTGACGAGTAGCGGGCGCCGGAGAGTCATGGCAGCGTTGACAGCTACCTTCAGATCATCGGTTGCAACATAGTCCTTGGTACCGTCAAAACGCATGATTTTCTATTCCTTGCCGTGAACGTCAAAGCAAAGGCGATAGGGAAAACTCCCATTGCAGGCAAGTTAATCATTTAGTTAAGTGCGGCAGCCGCAGCGAGGAGGACTAGCGGGAAAGGCGCATGTTTCGGCGCGCTTCCAAGAGCTGCCACAGGCCGCGATGCTGGTTCAGCAGCTGTTCCCGGCCAAAATTCAATGCCCGTTCCAACGCCGACGTTCTCGCCAGTCGGCTATTGAGTTCAGCGGTTTCATCGATCGCCGGCAAGATGGATGCCCGGGCTTCGACGCCGACCCGCAAGGCGATAGGTTCCAGGATATTCCTGACGAAATGCCAGTCTGCGACCAGTGCAATGGCCGCGCCAATAGCGCATCCGCTGCGATCGGACTGGGACAGCATCTCCAGTGCCTTGCGCTGCCCCAATACGGCGGCGTTGCTCTGATCGTCCGCGCTGACCCCCGAAATCGGTCCAGCCGCCACGGTCAACTTTGTCAGAAACGCGCGTTCGGCAGCAAAACCATCGGTAGCCTGCACCAGCCATTCCCGCGCGGCATCATCTGCGGTTCTGGTTGCTGCATGATCGATCACGCCGGGATGACGCCCGTGCAAGACACACATGAAATGAGCAATATCGGCAATATCCGCACCGGATAGTTGCGAAAAATCCTCGGCGATCAGCCGGACGTAGGGAGCGGTATCGCTGCCATAGGTGGCAACCTGTCCAGCGAACCCCGGCTGAGCCACAAATCGTGCATTCTGTCCTTGCATCGCTTGTCCGATATCCCGAGTATGTGTTCGAAGATGCGAAATTCATCTTCGCCGAGCGTCGAACATACTAGCGATACCTAAAGAGTCGGTTTACCGCCTGTTAGGGATTTGCAAACCATAGCAAGGCGCAGCCCGGCTCCGGATTATTGATCCAGGAAACTGCGCATTTTGCGACTGCGGCTGGGATGCTTCAGCTTTCTAAGCGCCTTGGCTTCAATCTGGCGGATACGTTCGCGGGTCACACTGAACTGCTGGCCCACTTCCTCGAGCGTGTGATCGGTGTTCATGCCGATCCCGAAGCGCATGCGCAGCACGCGCTCTTCGCGGGGGGTCAGGCTCGCCAGCACGCGGGTCACGGTTTCCTTCAGATTGGCCTGGATCGCCGCATCCACCGGGATGATCGCATTCTTGTCCTCAATGAAGTCGCCGAGATGCGAATCTTCCTCGTCGCCAATGGGCGTTTCGAGCGAGATCGGTTCCTTGGCGATCTTCATCACCTTGCGCACTTTTTCCAGCGGCATGGAGAGGCGTTCGGCCATTTCTTCCGGAGTCGGTTCGCGGCCCTGTTCGTGCAGGAACTGGCGGCTGGTGCGGACCAGCTTGTTGATCGTTTCGATCATGTGGACCGGGATACGGATCGTCCGAGCCTGGTCGGCAATGGACCGGGTGATCGCCTGGCGGATCCACCAGGTCGCATAAGTGCTGAACTTGTAGCCGCGGCGATATTCAAATTTATCAACCGCTTTCATCAGGCCGATATTGCCCTCCTGAATGAGATCGAGGAACTGCAGGCCGCGATTGGTATATTTCTTGGCGATCGAAATCACCAGGCGGAGATTGGCCTCGACCATTTCCTTCTTGGCAATGCGCGCTTCGCGCTCGCCCTTTTGCACCATGTTGACGATGCGGCGGAATTCGACCAGCGACGTACCAGTGGCATTGGCGATATCGGAAATTTCCGCGCGGATGCGATCGACGGCGTCGGCTTCCTTTTCGACAAAGGCGGCCCATTTCTTGTCGGTCTTGGCCATGCTGGCCATCCAGTTGTCGTCGAGTTCGTTGCCGACATAGCTTTCGAGAAAGGCACGGCGCGGCACCTTGTGCCGTTCGGCCAGACGCAGCATCTGGCCGCCAAGCGTGGTCAGCCGGCGGTTGAACGAATAGAGCTGGTCGACCAGAAATTCGATCTTGTTGGCGTGAAACTGGACGCTTTCGACGAGAGCGGTCAGTTCTTCGCGCAAATCGTGATATTTTTTCTCGGAAGATGCCGGAAAATCCTTGCCGGCAGCGAGCGATTCCAGCCGGGTTGTCTGCAATTTCGAGAATTTCTTGAAAACGGAAGTGATCAGCGCAAATTTTTCCAGAGCCGCGGGCTTCAGGGTCTCTTCCATCTGGGCGAGCGAAAGGGTGTTGTCTTCCTCTTCCTCTTCGACGACGCGCTTGGTGCGGCGTTCGGTCAGTTCGGCTTCCTCATCATCTTCGCCGTCGGCCGGTTCGGCATCCTCGACCTCGTCATCGTCCTTGAAGGAAGGGCCGGCGGTCTTCTCGCTGATTTCGCCGTCGTCATCATCGCCTTCTTCCAGATTTTCCGGAACCGGGTCTTTCGAGAGCATGGCGTCAAGATCGAGAATTTCGCGCAGCTGCATTTCGCCGTCGTTGAGCGCGGTCGACCATTCGATGATCGCGTTGAAGGTGGTCGGACTCTCGCAGAGTCCCCAGATCATGGTGTCGCGGCCTGCCTCGATGCGCTTGGCAATGGCAATCTCGCCCTCGCGGCTGAGCAGTTCGACGGCGCCCATTTCGCGCAAATACATGCGGACCGGATCGTCGGTGCGATCGGCTGCGGCCTTTTTCGGGACGGCGGCGGCGGATTTCTTTTCCTTGTCCTTGCCATCGATCGATTCGACTTCGTCGCCGCCCAGTTCTTCGGCAGCTTCCTCGTCATTCTCGACGATCCGGACGCCCATCTCCGAGATCGCGGACATGACGTCCTCGATCTGTTCGTTCTGGTCCTGGGGCAGGGCTTCGTTCAATTCATCGATCGTCAGATAGCCACGCTTTTTTCCCTGGGCGATCAATTTCTTGATGGCGCTATCGTTCAGGTCGATCAACGGTTCGTCTTCGGCTTTGGAATTTTTTGCTTTACTTGCCAATGGCTCAGGCCCCTAATTTAAAACTACATCGTGTCGTCGATCTGGGTCAGGTCGACCAACCGCTCGTGAAACAATTGCTTTGCTTGGCGAAGGCGCTGCTGCTCGGCATAACTTTCTTCCGTAAGATCGTCCTGCACCCGCCGCGTTGCCTCAGCCAGAGCCGCTTCCAGTCCGGGGCGCGCCGTCACCACCAGAATCGCTTCCGCCAAATCCCGATGCGCCCGCTCGATCAAAAGCGACGGGGCATCGTCTGGCAGCTTGCGGTTGAAAGTAAAATTCAGCGCGTCGGCCCGTAACAGCCCTTTTGCGACATTATAACAATCTGTCTTTTCCAATATGGTAAGAAGGCCCTGCATATCAAGCGTTTCTTTGCCCATGGCAGTATTGATCAATTCACCAAGCAATGCCTGCAATTGCGAATCGGCCAGCTTGATTGCGCTTAGCTCTTCAAAATGCCCGGAAATCCGAGATGGATGCCGGATGAGGCCGCCCAATATTCCCTTGGCAATTTGCAGGTCATAACCTTCGATCAGAAAGGTCCTAGTGTCGCTCATCGGTGTATAGGAGACAAATTTCGAGGGGAATTTGCGACTATGGTTCTGCGGGCGCCTGCCATCGGGCCGCGTGTCGCGCTGAGCAAAAAAGGCGGCCTGATAGCGGTCCTGAAATTCCTGCCGGTAGTGCTGCGCAATATCCGGATCGCTAATCTCGCGCGCGTGATCGGACAGGCGCTTTTTCAGGCCTGCCTTGGCTTCCGGCGTGCCAAGGGGTTCTGCGTCATATTCCACTTGCCAGATCTTGTCGTCGAGCGTCTGCGGTTTCGCGATCAGCGCCGCGAAGGCATGGGCGCCGTCGGAGCGGATCAGGTCATCGGGATCCTGCCCGGCGGGGAGGGAAATGAAATTCAGGCTGTGCGACGGGCGCAAAATGGGCAGGGCACGCAACGCCGCGCGCATGGCTGCCTTCTGACCGGCGCTGTCGCCGTCGAAGCAGAGGATTGGGGCCTCGACCAACTTCCAGAGCCGCTCGATTTGATGCTCGGTCAGCGCGGTACCGAGCGGCGCGACGACATCGGCGAAGCCGGCCTGGGCCAAGGCGATCGCATCCATATAGCCTTCGACCACCAGCACCCTGCCGGTCTGGCGCGACGCGGGTGACGCCTTGTCGAGATTGTAGAGCGTGCGGCCCTTGTCGAACAGGGGGGTGTCGGGACTGTTGAGATATTTGGGTTCGCCGTCGCCCAATATCCGGCCACCGAAGGCGATCACCCGGCCGCGCGGATCGCGGATCGGGATCATCAGCCGGCCGCGGAACCGGTCATAGGGTTCCTTGTCGTCGACCTTGATCAGCAGGCCGGCCCCGATCAGCTGGTCGAGGCCGTGGGCGGAGAGCGCTTCCTTGAGGCGTCCGCGCGAATCGGGGGCAAAGCCGAAGCCGAATTCGCGGATGGTCTTCTCCGATATCCCCCGGTTTTTCAGATAGTCTCGCGCCGGAGCACCCTCGATGCCGTTGAACTGGGCGACGAACCAGTCCTGCGCTGCGGCCATGACATCATGCAGGGTGGCGCGGGTTTCCTGCCGCTGCGCCGCGCGGGGATCGGGGGCAGGGACTTCCATTTGCGCTTCGGCGGCGAGATCCTTGACCGCGTCCATGAAGCCCAGTCCGCGCTGCTCGGTCATCCAACTGATCGCATCGCCATGGGCGCCGCAGCCGAAGCAATGGTAGAAGCCCTTTTCGTCGTTGATGGTGAAGCTGGGGGTTTTCTCGTTATGGAACGGGCAGCAGGCCTTGTATTCCCGCCCCGCCTTCTGCACCTTGACGGTGCGCCCGATCAGCGATGATAGCGTGATGCGGGAGCGCAGTTGGTCCAGCCATTGCGGGGAGAGGGTCATTCTTTAGTCTCTGTGTCTCGACTTCGCTCGACACGAACGGAGTGGGGAGCGCTCTTCTCACCGTTCGTCTCGAGCGAAGTCGAGAGACGTTCCTTCGGTGGCTTCGCAAAATGGGACAATGCTTTCCAGTTACCTGCAATGAGGGCGCGCTTCTTGGCTTGAGACCATTTCTTGACTGTGAACTCGGCTGACAAGGCTTCTTCTCGAGTGGGAAAAGTCTCGGACCAGACCAATTCTACAGGTCGTCGCTGACTGGTAAACTTGCAATAGCCACCGCTCGCATGTTCAGCGATCCGGCGTTCCAAATCATCCGTTTGACCGGTGTAGAACTTACCGTCTGCGCATAGCAGCATGTAGGTCCAGAAGGCCAATTACGTGCCTCCCGGGTGTCTCGACTTCGCTCGACACGAACGGACTGAGGTCGCTCGACACGAACGTTGGAGTCCGCCTGTCACGCCAACGCCGCCTTCACCAGGGCGCTGGCCTTGCTCATGTCGATTTCGGTGCCGTGGCGTTTTTTGAGTTCGCCCATCACCCGGCCCATGTCCTTCATGCCGTCGGCGCCGAGTTCGGTCTTGATGCCTTCGATCAGCGCTGCGGTTTCCGCATCGCTCAGTTGGGCGGGGAGGAATTCCTCGATCACCGCCAGCTCCTTCTTCTCCGCCGCGGCCAGTTCGGTGCGGCCGCCGCTTTCGAACATTTCGATCGATTCGCGGCGCTGCTTGGCCATTTTCTGCAGGACGTCGATCAGGATCGCGTCGTCATCGCGCGCATCATCCCTGGTGCGCAGTTCGATGTCCTTGTCCTTGATCTTCGCCAGGATGGAACGCGTGGCGGCGGTGCGGTCCCTGTCACCGGCCTTCATGGCGGCAATTTGCGCGGCTTTCACGGTGTCGCGAATCATGGCGTTCCTCATATTTTTGGAGTAAGCGACAACCATAGCGGGAAGATAATATTTTTCATAGATTGTGACGTCAGAAATCTGGCTCTAGGTCCCATGAAATTTTGCGCCTACCACGGACCCAAAGGAACAGCCCATGACCAATGCCCATAATCCCGACGCTCCCGAGGGTGCAACAGGGATATTGGTATTGGCCGATGGGACGATCGTGTGGGGCAGGGGCTTTGGCGCGACCGGTTCGGCGGTCGGCGAAGTCTGCTTCAACACCGCGATGACCGGCTATCAGGAAGTGATGACCGACCCCAGCTATGCCGGTCAGATCGTGACCTTCACCTTTCCCCATATCGGCAATACCGGCACCAATGACGAGGATGTCGAGGCGGATGAGCCCCATGCTCTGGGCTGTATCGTCCGCGAGGATATCACCGCCCCGTCCAATTTCCGCGATCAGAAGCCGTTCGACCAGTGGATGGCGGAAAATGGCCGGATCGGCATTTCCGGTGTCGATACCAGGGCCTTGACCCGGCGGATACGCGAAGCGGGTGCGCCCAATGCGGTGATTGCTTATGATCCCGATGGCCAGTTCGATATCGACGAGCTGCTTGCCAAGGCGCGGGCCTGGGCGGGGCTGGAAGGCATGGATCTGGCCAAGGAAGTGACCGGGCACCAGACCAGGCTCTGGGAGAAGGGCGGGACCTGGCAGTTGGGTCATGGCTATGCGACAATGGAAGAATTGGAAGCATCTTCGGCTCTGTCGGGCGACGGTCTCTCGACTTCGCTCGAGACGAACGGGGATGATCCAAAGTTCGTCAAAGGTCGGGCCAATGAGCGTCCTCACGTTGTGGCGATAGATTATGGCGCGAAGCGGAATATCTTCAGAAACCTTGTTAAGGCTGGCGCAAAAGTCACTGTTGTTCCTGCCAAAACTTCCTATGATGAAATCATGGCACTGGAGCCTGCGGGCGTGTTTCTGTCCAATGGGCCGGGCGATCCGGCGGCGACCGGTGACTATGCGGTTCCGGTAATCCAACAATTGCTGGCAGCGGATGTGCCGCTGTTCGGTATCTGTCTGGGCCACCAGATGCTGGCGCTGGCGGCGGGCGCGAAAACGGTCAAGATGCACCAGGGCCATCGCGGCGCCAATCATCCGGTGCAGCGGATCGGCGGCGGCTGGGACACGACCGAGGGACTGGTCGAGATCACCAGCATGAACCACGGCTTTGCGGTCGACGGTGAAACGCTGCCCGACACCGTGCGCGAAACCCACAAGAGCCTGTTCGACGGCAGCAACTGCGGCATCGAGATTATCGGCAAGCGCGCCTTTGGCGTGCAATATCACCCCGAAGCTAGCCCCGGGCCGCAGGACAGTTTCTATCTGTTCGAGAAATTTGTGGGGGGGCTCGTCGAATGAGCGGTCCTATTGATCCTGCGCATCTTGCCGAAGAATGGGCAATTGATGACGAAATCCTGGAAAATATGGCCGCTGGCGGCGATTTGTCGCATGTTGTGCGCGAGATTAATGTGCAATTTGTCGGGGCGGTTGCCGATCTCAACAAGCTGAAGAATGATGCGGCGAAATGGGGTTTTCGCTCGGCGACGGTCGCCAACGAGGATGACGAGTGGGTGATCGAGCTGCAGATTGATCTGGATACGAAGCGCGACACGATCCGCGAACTGACCCGTAAATGCCTCGAGATCGAATGCGAATATGATATCGACCATGATGGTTGGGGCTGTTTTGCGTGTAACGAGAATGGCCAGATTTCCGACGAGAATCCGGCGTGATTGTTGGGTTCAATGATCTCGCCATCAGGCTTTGTCTGCAGGATAGCGCTTTTCAATTCCCACAATGTGGAGGGGAATTGGGGTGAGAGATTCCTACGTGCAATATGTCCTTGCCGAGTACATTAGATCCGTAGACTTTGATAAGCTATGTGGTGATGAGTGGATTTTCGATGACGAATATCAAAATTTAGCCCGCACTGCAGTTTCCGCAGCATTTGGCCAGTTCGAAATTGTGGTCGACCCTAGCTTATATGATGATGACTTTCACGACTTGTTCTTCAAACTTTCAGAAGGCAAGGGAATCATTAATGAAGGTGATGAATTTATAGATCGGTGGTTTAAATTGCGGCCCGCTGCGAAGAATCAACTGATAGATAAGATACTCGGCACAAACCAGGCCGCAATGAGGATTGGCAAGTTAGGGGACGCGGGACGCGGAGCTTTAAAAAGTGCTTTGAAAAAAATCGTTTCGCAAGATCATTCCTCTTTGAAGCAGTCAGAAAAACCAGAAGAAAATATCGACAAATCACCTACCAATCGTGAATTCCCTGCTTCCGACAGAGTTGTTAAACTGACGGACAATCAATCAGAGAAAATCATCGTCAAGACTGACGAAATTATCGACAAAATAGAACAAAACTCAAATTCAATCGACGGAGATGTGGATCTTAGATCTCGATTGCTTGGACAATTGAAGGCTGCAAAAGAATTGTTCCTGGCAGGTGTTGTCAAGGTCGAACTAGTAAAGCTAACCATTCTAGAGGCACTAACCGTTTTGTCCGAAAAATATAGAGATCAAGTGATCGGTGGGTTAGCCACCTCGTTGATTGTAGAATTAGCAAAAATTGGATTCTAATGCCCAAAAGAACTGACATAAAATCCATCCTTATCATCGGCGCTGGCCCGATCATTATCGGGCAGGCCTGCGAGTTTGACTACTCCGGGACGCAGGCGTGCAAGGCGCTGAAGGAGGAGGGCTACCGGATCATCCTGGTCAACTCCAACCCGGCGACGATCATGACCGATCCGGAAATGGCGGATGCGACCTATATCGAGCCGATCACGCCGGAAATTGTCGAGAAGATCATCGAGAAGGAGCGTCCCGATGCGATCCTGCCGACGATGGGCGGGCAGACGGCGCTGAATACGGCGCTGACGCTGAACAAGCGGGGCGTGCTGGCAAAATATGGCGTGCAGATGATCGGTGCCGATGCCGAGGCGATCGACAAGGCCGAGGACCGCGAGAAGTTCAAGGCGGCGATGGACAAGATCGGGCTGGAAAGCCCGCGTAGCGCTGTCGCGCACAGCGAAGCGCAGGCGCTGGAGATACTCGAGGATATCGGCCTGCCGGCGATCATGCGGCCGAGCTTCACGATGGGCGGCACCGGCGGCGGCGTCGCCTATAACCGCGAGGAATTCGTCCATTATGTCCGGACCTCGCTGGAGGCATCGCCGACCAACGAGGTGCTGATCGACGAAAGCCTGATCGGCTGGAAAGAATATGAGATGGAGGTCGTCCGCGACCGGGCGGACAATTGCATCATCATCTGCTCGATCGAGAATGTTGATCCGATGGGCGTGCACACCGGCGACAGCATCACCGTCGCGCCGGCGCTGACCCTGACCGACAAGGAATATCAGGTCATGCGCAACGCCAGCATCGCGGTGCTGCGCGAAATTGGTGTGGAGACGGGCGGCTCCAACGTCCAGTTCGCGGTCAATCCGAAGGATGGCCGGCTGGTTGTTATCGAGATGAATCCGCGGGTATCGCGCTCTTCGGCGCTGGCGTCCAAGGCGACCGGCTTCCCGATTGCCAGCGTCGCGGCCAAGCTGGCGGTTGGCTATACGCTCGACGAGATCGAGAATGATATTACCGGCGCCACGCCGGCGTCGTTCGAGCCGACGATCGACTATATCGTGACCAAGATTCCGCGCTTTGCCTTCGAGAAATTCAAGGGCGCGGAGCCACTGCTGTCCACCGCGATGAAGTCGGTTGGCGAGGTCATGGCGATTGGCCGCAATATCCACGAATCGATGCAGAAGGCGCTGCGTGGCCTGGAAACCGGACTGGACGGCTTCAACCGGGTGACGGAACTGGAAGGGGCCGACCGCGACGATATCGCCGCCGCCCTGGCCCGGGCGACGCCGGACCGGCTGCTGATCGCGGCGCAGGCGATGCGCGAGGGTTTCAGCGATGCGGAAATCCATGGCATTGCCGGCTTTGATCCCTGGTTCCTGGCGCGGATCCGCGAAATCATCGATGCCGAGCAGGCTATTCTCGACAATGGCCTGCCGAATGACGCTCAGGCGCTACGCAAGCTGAAATCGATGGGCTTTTCCGACCAGCGGCTGGCCAAGCTGGCGATTGATTCCGTCCATGTCGCGGGCGGAGCCGGGCGCGCGGTCGCGGAAGGCCGCGGGCTGGTGCATGACGCCATTGCCGCCATGGCAGGAGCGACGACCGAAGCCGACGTGCGGGCCTTGCGCCACAAGCTGGGCGTGCGGCCGGTGTTCAAGCGGATCGACACCTGCGCGGCGGAATTCGAGGCCAAGACGCCCTATATGTATTCGACCTATGAAGCGCCGATTTTCGGGGCACCGGAATGCGAGGCGCAGCCTTCGGATCGCAAGAAGATCGTCATTCTCGGCGGCGGGCCGAACCGGATCGGGCAGGGGATCGAGTTCGACTATTGCTGCTGCCACGCCTGTTTCGCGCTGTCCGACGCGGGCTATGAGACGATCATGGTCAACTGCAACCCGGAAACCGTGTCGACCGATTATGACACGTCCGACCGGCTCTATTTCGAGCCGCTGACCGCCGAGGATGTGCTGGAAATCCTGCATGTCGAGCAGCAGTCGGGCGAACTGGTCGGCGTGGTCGTGCAATTTGGTGGGCAGACACCGCTGAAGCTGGCGCAGGCACTGGAAGACGCGGGCATTCCGATCCTCGGTACCTCGCCGGACGCGATCGATCTGGCCGAAGACCGCGAGCGCTTTGCCAAGCTGGTCCACAAGCTCAAATTGAAGCAGCCGGAAAACGGCATGGCCCGTACCCGCGACGAAGCGGTCAAGATCGCCGAGCGGATCGGCTATCCGGTGCTGCTGCGGCCAAGCTTTGTATTGGGTGGCCGGGCGATGGAAATCGTCGATGGCCCGGCGCAGCTGGAAGATTATATCAACACCGCGGTGAAGGTGTCGGGCGACAGTCCGGTGCTGGTCGACCAATATCTGCGCGATGCAATCGAAGTCGATGTCGACGCGATCTGCGACGGCGACGAAGTCGTGGTCTGCGGTGTGCTGCAGCATATCGAGGAAGCCGGAGTCCATTCCGGCGACAGTGCCTGCTCGATCCCGCCTTATAGCCTAAGCGACGAGATAATCGCCGAAATGGAGCGGCAGACCGAAGCGCTGGCATTTGGCCTGAAAGTGAAGGGGCTGATGAACATCCAGTTCGCTGTCAAGGACGGCGAAGTCTATCTGATCGAGGTCAATCCGCGCGCCAGCCGGACGGTGCCGTTCGTCGCCAAGGCGATCGGCGTGCCGATTGCCAAGATCGCCTCGCGGGTGATGGCCGGCGAGAAGCTGAAGGACCTGCCGGCGATCGACCGCCATATCGACTATATCGCGGTCAAGGAGGCAGTGTTCCCGTTCAACCGCTTCCCCGGTGTCGATCCGATACTGTCGCCGGAAATGAAATCGACCGGCGAAGTGATGGGCATCGACCAGAGCTTCCCGATTGCCTTTGCCAAGGCGCAGCTGGGCGCCGGCAACATATTGCCCGATGGCGGGACGATCTTCATCTCGGTCAAGGAAACCGACAAGAAAGTGATCGAACCGGCCGCGCGCCTGGCCGAGAATCTGGGTTTCCGCCTGATCGCGACGTCGGGGACCGCAGACTATCTGACCGAAAAGGGAATCACGGTCGAGAAGGTCAACAAGGTTGCCGAGGGGCGTCCCCATATCGTCGACCGGATCAAGGATGGCGATGTCAATCTGATCTTCAACACGACCGAAGGCTGGCAATCGCTGAAGGATTCCAAATCGATCCGGGCGGCGGCGCTGATTGGCAAAATCCCGATCTTTACAACCGCCACTGCGAGCAATGCGGCGATGCAGGCGATTGAGGCCCTGCGCGATCAGACTCTTGAAGTTCGCGCATTACAGTCCTATTATAAGGTTTCGCAGACCTAATTTTCCGACATTTTGTCAAACTGCGGGCGGCCCTTGCAAAAGGGGGACGCCGTGAAACTGTTTTTGACGCCGCACGGCTGAAATCGGTGGCGTACAGCAAGGAAAGGCCAAAGAAATGGCTGTTGAAAAAGTACCAATGCTCGCCGAAGGCCATGTCAAAATGGAAGCCGAACTGAAGGCGCTGAAGGCGGAGCGGCCGATCATTGTCGACGCGATCGAAACCGCGCGCGCCCATGGCGACCTTTCGGAAAATGCCGAATATCATGCGGCCAAGGAGCGGCAGGGCCAGGTCGAGGCCACGATCGGCGATCTCGAGGACAAGCTGTCCCGCGCCCAAGTCATCGATCCGAAGACCCTGTCCGGCGACAAGGCCGTGTTCGGCGCGACCCTGACCCTGCTCGATGAAAATGACAAGCCGGTCAAATACCAGCTGGTCGGGCAGGCGGAAGCCGATGCCAAAGCCGGCAAGATCAGCTATAATTCACCGATCGGACGTGCCCTGATCGGTCGCAGCGTCGGCGACGAGATCGAAGTGACGGTGCCGTCCGGCGACAAATATTTCGTGCTCGACAAGATCGAGTTCATCTAGCGGCGATGAACCTGCCGGCCGGAAAGCTCACCAACGGGCTGATCATCGCCAATGTCGTGATTTTCCTGGTGATCTGGCTGTTCGGCTGGGAGCAGCAGGCGATATTGCGCGGCGGCCTGTTTCCGATTCGGCTGAGCGGTGAGGCGCTGGACCTGTCTGCCCATGGCTGGCTGGTGCCGGCCTGGCTGACGCCGATTTCCTCTGCTTTCCTGCACAGCGGCTTGCTCCATCTCGGTTTCAACATGCTGATGCTGCTGTTTTGCGGCCGCTTCGTCGAGCAGGCAATGGGTCCGGGGCTGATGGCGATCCTCTATGGTGTGGGCGCCTATGCCGCAGCCCTGACGCAATATGCCGCCGACAGCGTTTCGATGATCCCGATGGTGGGTGCGAGCGGAGCGATTTCCGCGATATTGGGCGCCTATGCGCTGCTCTTTGCGCGCAATCGGGTCGATGCGGTGGGGCCGATCCCGAGCCATGTCGTGCGGATACTCTGGCTGACGATGGCGTGGATCGCCATCCAGCTGATGATCGGGGTGGCGACCAGCGGCAGCCTTCAGGGGATCGCGATCTTCGCGCATATTGGCGGCTTTGTCGCGGGCCTGTTGCTGACCCGGCCGTTGCTCGAGTGGCGCTTTCGCGGCGCCTAGACAGGGTCTAGAGGTCTTCGGGCAGGTCCGGCTCGAGCAATTTGTGCAAATGGACGACGACATATTTCATCTCGGCATCGTCGACCGTCATCTGCGCTTTCGAGCGCCAGGCATCTTCCGCAGCATCATAGTCGGGATAGACGCCGACCAGATCCATCTTGTCGAGATTGACGAATTCGACTCCGCGCGGGTCCTTGACCCGTCCGCCCATGACGAGATGAATTTTGCTGCGTATTTCGCTCATTTCTTGCCCTGATTTTCTTCTTTTACCGCATCCTGTGCTGCGGCGATCGCGGTCTTAGCAGCCTCGATGGCTTTGCCAAACAGATCTTTGAACTGCGCGCGCATATTGTCGTTGCTGAGGCCGAGATCCGCGATCTGGTCGCGGCTGGCCTCCTTCGCGGCCTGATAGGCGGTCTTGACGGTTTCGTTGACCTTGCGGCCCGCGCCACCGACATATTTTCCTTCGGCCCTGCTTTTCGGCAGCAGCGCGCCGATGAGAATGCCGAGAGCGGCACCGCCGGCGACAATGGCCAGCGGGCTGCTGGAAATGGTTTCTTCGGATCTGGCAACCGCCTTTTTCGCCGCATCCCTGGTGGCCGCCACGCTTCCGGCTGCCTTTTCCCGCCCTTCGCCGAGCAGGGCCGCCGCCCGCGCCTTGCTTTGGGACATTTTCTCGCGGGCAACCGCCGACCCCTCGGTGGCGATGTCCTTCGCCGCTTCGAGCCGTTCCCGGGATGCAGCGCGGGCTTTGTCGATATTATCGGTCAGCTTGTTCATGGTCTATTCCTCGCTTGGATCGGGCTCCGAATTTTTACGGCTGGCAATGAGTTTTGCAATTGGTTTTCGCATCGCGATCAGGGTCGCGGTCGCGGCGACCGTGGCGGTGAGGCCGGGATTCGCCCTGATCCCGCTGATCGCGTCCGATCCGGCGCGGCGGATACGCTTCGCGGCCTTGCTCTTTGCTTCCTCCATGAGGTTGGACGGTTTCAGCCGTTCCCTGGTTTCCTGCGTGTCGCGCTTCAGATTCTGGCGGGCCAGGTCGCGGTCCATAGCCAGGCTGCGCAGGCTGAATATGTCATCATTGTTTTTCGGCATCATCATTCTCACGCATCATTTTCATCCAGCGGCAGTTTTTTCGCTCGCCTGATCGCCATGCTCATCAGCAGCGTGGCGACGAGCAGGGCGGCCCCGGTTACGATCGCGGTTGCGGCGACCGGGCCAAGATAGCTGGACAGAATCAGCAACAGTCCCAGGATCAGGGTGATCACGGCCATGCTGCCGCAGACCAGCGCGATGCCGAATAATGTCAGAATGCGCTTGGTCGCGGCCATGTTGACCGACAGTTTCACGCGATAATATTCGACCTCGGCATGCGCGAGCAGGCGGACATCCTCGATCAGATCGGTGACCTGCGATGTCAGCGTCTTTGCCTCCGGTTCTTCGGCAGCCGCGGCCGCGGTATCTTGGGGAACCCGCTCTTCATCCAAAACCGAAATATCCTTGTCCTGCAACATCCGTCACCCGATTGGCTGGTGGCGCCATGCTACACCTATGCCTCGCGATCATCCATCCCCGATTTGATCAGACGGGATACCAGGAAACCGACCACGGCCGCGGCACCGATCGCCACCGCCGGGCTCTTGCGCACATAGTTGCGTGCGTCTTCGACGATTTCGTCGATTTCCTTGGCGTTCAGTTTTTCGGCAAAGGAAGAAACCGCATCGGCTGCCGAGCGCGCATAATTGCCATATTTTTCGCCGACATTGTCATCGATGGTCCTGGCGCTGTCCTCGATCATCTTGCTCAGATTCTCGATCGCACTGCCGGTGCGGTCCTTGCCCTGGCTGGCGGCCGACCTGGCTTTTGTCAGGGCACGATCCTTGAAATCACTTTCGGTATTCTTGCTGGTTCCCGCGGCCTTGGTCGCGCCCGCCTTCAGGGGAGCGGCTTTCTGCGCATTGGTCGTGCGCGTTTCCGAAGTGTCTTTCCTGGCGGCGGACTTCTTGGCGGCGGGTTTCTTTGCCGTGGCCTTGGTCGCTGTCTTGCCGGTTGATTTCTTGACGTCTGCCATGATCGATATTCCTTCTTCCATTGTCTCTTGCCAACACCCCACAAGCCGAAAGCGTTCCATCTGTGGATCCAATCTTTTCGACATGGTATCATATGCTTTGAAATCAAGGGGGAAAGCGGCGATAAAAGCTGTGCAATGGATTGCAAGACGCCGGTCATCGCGATAAGGCCGTGGCCATCATTTCTCTTGTGCCGGAGCCTTTTTCATGACCGCAATCATCGACCTTCATGCCCGCCAGATTCTGGACAGTCGCGGCAACCCGACGGTAGAGGTCGATATCCTGCTGGAGGATGGCAGCTTCGGTCGCGCCGCGGTTCCCTCCGGCGCCTCGACCGGGGCTTATGAAGCGGTGGAATTGCGCGATGGTGACAAGAGCAAATATCTCGGCAAGGGGGTTCTCCAGGCGATCGAGGCGGTCAACGGCGAGATCAAGGATGCGCTGACCGATCTCGACGCCGAAGACCAGGAAGAGCTGGATGCGGTGATGATCGCGCTGGACGGCACGGCCAACAAGAGCCGGCTGGGTGCCAATGCCATATTGGGTGTCAGCCTGGCGGTCGCAAAAGCCGCTGCGGATGCCCGGGGCCTGCCGCTCTATCGCTATGTCGGCGGGGTCTCGGCCCATGTCCTGCCGGTGCCGATGATGAACATCATCAACGGCGGCGAACATGCCGACAATCCGATCGATTTCCAGGAATTCATGGTGATGCCTGTGGGGGCGGGCAGCCTGTCGGAAGCGGTCCGCTGGGGATCGGAGATTTTCCACACGCTGAAAAAGGGGTTGTCCGAAAAGGGGCTCGCTACCGCTGTGGGCGACGAAGGCGGCTTTGCCCCCAATTTGGGATCGACGCGCGAGGCGCTCGACTTCATCATGGCGTCGGTGGAAAAGGCCGGGTTCAGGATCGGCGACGAAGTGGTGCTGGCGCTGGATTGCGCCGCCACCGAATTTTTCCGCGACGGCAAATATCATATCTCCGGCGAGGGCAAGGTCCTCAGCCCCGCGGAAATGTCCGCCTATCTGGCAGACCTGTGCCGCGACTATCCGATCAAGTCGATCGAGGACGGCATGTCGGAAGATGATTTCGAAGGCTGGAAACTGATCACCGATGCGGTCGGGGACAAGGTGCAGCTGGTCGGGGATGACCTGTTCGTGACCAATCCGGAGCGCCTGTCGATGGGCATCGCCGACGGCCTGGCCAATTCGCTGCTGGTCAAGGTCAACCAGATCGGGACCCTGTCGGAAACGCTGGCCGCGGTGCGCATGGCGCACAATGCATCCTATACCGCAGTGATGTCGCACCGGTCGGGTGAAACCGAAGATTCGACCATTGCCGATCTGGCGGTCGCGACCAATTGCGGCCAGATCAAGACCGGCAGCCTGGCCCGGTCGGACCGGCTCGCCAAATATAACCAGCTGATCCGGATCGAGGAAGAGCTGGGCAGCGTGGCGCATTACGCGGGACGTTCGATTTTCAAGGCTTAGCCGCTTCCCCCCGATTGCGGGGCGATTGGGCGCTGAACCGCACGATCGATCATCAAGCCTCTTGCAAGCGAATCACTTTTCTGATTCAAGGAGGATATATGGCGCAGCGTGCAAAAATATTCGATCTGATCAGGGCGGCTCTCGGGCCCGGATTCGCGCTGCTGACTCTGATGGCGATTGCCGGCTATGCCGTGCTTGGCCCCACCGGAATTCTGGCCTGGGGTGACTATCAGGCGCAGCTGGAAATGCAGGGTGCCGAGCTGGCCCGGTTGCAGAGCGAGCGTGACGCCCTGGAAAATCGCGTGCAGTTGCTGGACCCAAGGGGCGTCGATCCCGATCTGGCCGGCGAACTGTTGCGCAAGAAGCTGAATGTCGTCCATCCGGACGAGATCATCGTACCGCTGAAATAACCATCGGTCGCCGCGACCAGCAATAGCAATTACCCATCTTTCCCCGAGTCTAAGGGCTTGGGTAACGACGCAGTTTTGGCTATGCTGCCCGCTCGTCAGAAAAAGGATCCCGCTCGCGTGGCAAAAGCTCCCCGGAAAACCGCCCCAGCCAAAAAATCTGCGCCGCCTAAGCGAGCGCCCGCCAAGGCCAAGCCCGTGGTGCATTCCACCGGCGGGCTGAAGGCCCCGATCTACAACGCAAGCAAGGAAGAGATGCTGGATTTCTATGAGCAGATGCTGCTCATCCGGCGGTTCGAGGAAAAGGCAGGGCAGCTTTATGGTCTCGGCCTGATCGGCGGATTCTGCCATCTCTACATCGGTCAGGAAGCGGTCGTGACCGGCCTGCAGTCGGCAATCAATCCCGGCAAGGACAGCGTCATCACCGGCTATCGCGACCATGGCCATATGCTGGCCTGCGGGATTGATCCGAAAATCGTGATGGCAGAGCTTACCGGTCGCGCTTCCGGCATTTCCAAGGGCAAGGGCGGTTCGATGCACATGTTTTCGGTCGAACATGGTTTCTATGGCGGCCATGGTATCGTCGGGGCGCAGGTCTCGCTCGGCACCGGCCTCGCCTTTGCGCATAAATATAGAGAAGATGGCGGCGTCTGCCTGGCCTATTTCGGCGACGGCGCCTCCAACCAGGGGCAGGTTTACGAAAGCTTCAACATGGCGGAGCTCTGGCAATTGCCGGTGATCTTCGTGATCGAGAATAACCAATATGCAATGGGCACGAGCGTCAACCGCTCCTCCGCCGAGGATCAGCTCTACCGGCGCGGCGAAAGTTTCCGCATTCCCGGGGTGCAGGTCGACGGCATGGACGTGCTGGCGGTTCGCGGCGCGGTGGAGGAAGTGCTCAAGGATGTGCGGGGCGGCGGCGGGCCGGTGCTGATGGAGCTCAAGACCTATCGCTATCGCGGCCACTCGATGTCCGATCCCGCCAAATATCGCAGCCGGGACGAAGTGCAGGATGTGCGCGAAAAATCCGACCCGATCGAACGGCTGAAGGCGGCCCTGCTGAAAAAGGGTGTGAAAGAGGAAGATCTGAAAGCGCTGGACAAAAAGGTCCGCAAGATAGTGCTGGAAGCGGCTGACTTTGCGGAAGAATCGCCCGAACCGAAATTGTCCGAACTTTATACCAACGTGCTGGTGGAGCAATATTGATGGCGATCGAACTGAAAATGCCCGCCCTGTCGCCCACCATGGAGGTGGGCACGGTCGCCAAATGGCTGGTCAAGGAGGGCGATGAGGTCGCATCCGGAGACATATTGGCGGAGATCGAAACCGACAAGGCGACGATGGAATTCGAAGCGGTCGACGAGGGCGTGATCACCAAGATTCTGGTGGCAGCGGGAACCGACGAGGTCGCGGTCGGCACCGTCATTGCCGAAATGGCCGGGGAAGACGAAGAGACCGAACCGGCGAAGGACGATGGCGATACGGAAGCCGAGGCCGACGAGGATAGCACCGACGAAGATACGTCCGAGGACAAGGACAAGGACGAAGTCGAGGAAAAGACCACTCCCGAAATCATGCAGGAGGCGCCCGCAGCACCGGTTTCGAGAGCCGATGATCCGTCCGTTCCGGACGGTACCAAGATGGTGTCTCTCTCGGTCCGCGAAGCCTTGCGCGATGCGATGGCCGAGGAAATGCGCAAGGACGAGAATGTCTTCGTGATGGGCGAGGAAGTCGCGGAATATCAGGGCGCCTACAAGGTCACCCAGGGACTGCTGGAGGAATTTGGCGGCAAGCGGGTGATCGACACGCCGATCACCGAACATGGCTTTGCCGGTATCGGGGCTGGTGCAGCGATGGGCGGTCTGAAGCCGATCGTTGAATTCATGACGTTCAATTTTGCCATGCAGGCGATCGACCAGATCATCAATTCTGCCGCCAAGACCAACTATATGTCCGGTGGCCAGATGCGCTGCCCGATCGTGTTTCGTGGTCCCAATGGCGCAGCCTCCCGCGTCGGAGCGCAGCACAGCCAGAATTACGGGCCATGGTATGCGTCGGTTCCCGGACTGGTCGTCATCGCGCCTTATGACGCGGCCGATGCCAAGGGCCTTCTGAAGGCGGCGATCCAGTCGCCCGACCCGGTCGTGTTCCTCGAAAACGAACTTCTCTACGGGCGGTCGTTCGATGTTCCGGAACTGGAGGACTATACGCTGCCGATCGGCAAGGCGCGGATCATCCGCGAAGGCAGCGATGTCACGATTGTCAGCTATTCGATCGGAGTCGGCCTGGCGCTGGAAGCGGCGGACAGTTTGGCAGGCGAGGGCATTGAAGCGGAAGTCATCGATCTCAGGACGCTGCGACCGCTGGATACCGAAACGGTGCTGAAGAGCCTGGCCAAGACCAACCGGATGGTGGTGGCGGAGGAAGGCTGGCCGACCTGTTCGATTGCGAGCGAGATCATCGCCTTGTGCATGGAGCGTGGGTTTGACGATCTGGATGCGCCGGTCACGCGGGTGACCAATGAAGATGTGCCGTTGCCTTATGCAGCCAATCTGGAAAAAGCGGCGCTGATCGATAGCGCCCGGATTATCGCGGCGGTGAAGAAGGTCTGCTACCGATAGATCGGTCCTGGAAACGGCGGGCTTTCGGAGCTGGTGGGCTAGCCGGGCGGATTGTCAATCGTGCCATAGACATTGCATTTCCAAAGCTCGCCGCTGGGGATGGAGCTGGCGTTTTTCAGGGCATGGTCGTCCCGTTCGCGTGCCACGAACGCGCTTTGATAGCGAATCACGGTATCGCCGAAAAACCGGTCTGAAATCAGTGGCTTGTAGTCGTAAATCACTTCGGCAAAATTTATTGCCGTGGACGGCGATGCGGATATCTTATTGCCGACCGGCCCGATGCCCGCAGCCAGACTGGAGTTATATCTCCCGTCACCTTCCTGACCGTAGGACGAACCATAGCTGCTATTGCCGCCGTAGCAGCGCTGCCAGCGTATCCATTGCCCCGCCTCGGACCCGGTCCTGCCATTGACCTCGAGATTGGACAGAATGATCCGGGCGTTGGGAGAAAAGTCGATCGCGTCACCGGTCAGATCCGCACCGGTGAATATCTCGCGAATGTCGGCTTCGTCGATCGATTCGCGCACGCGCGATGCGTTGTCGGCGACCAGCATCGCAATCTGGCTGACCTGCAGATGGGCGACGGCCAGATTGGCGGTTTCCATGCCGGCCATGCCGATCAGCAACATGACGGGCGCGGTAAACGCGAATTCCAGCAACGCCAGGCCGCTGGTATCTTCGACAATCGGCAGCGTCCTGAACCTGTCGACCATCTTGAAGGCCCGATTTTGCATAGCTTTTGCCATTTTCATTGCACCGCCTCCTAGTTCAGATCCGAAACGCACGTGGCGACCAGATCGACCTGGGCACCGAACGGCTGATTGCGTACCGCCGTGCTGTTGGAGATGGTCATGGTTTCAGCCAGTCCGATCATCGGCGCCAGGGGGAAAAGGCGCGGCGAGACGATCTCGATCTTGTAGTTCACGATGTCATCGGGGCCGCCGGTGCCGGCGATGCCATAGTCGGTATCGAAAACGTCATTATTGTTGTTGTCGATAAAGCAGTCACCGGGGTCGACCGAACCATTGCCGTTATTGTCGACCGTCAGCTTTTCCGGCTTGCCGATATTGGTGAAGTCAAAATAGCTTTCGGTCGAAACGGTGATCACGGCGTCCTTGAGAACAAGATCATCCAGCCCGTCATTCACTTGCGCCTCGATCTGGGCAGGTGTCATTTCACCAGTGGAAGCGTCGCGCGCGATCTTGTGCAGGACCGACTTGGACACCGTGTCGACATAGCCGCGATATCCCAGATCCATGATGCCCAGAAGCATCAGGATGAAGGGACCGGCAACCAGCCCGAATTCGACCAGCGTGGCACCGCGCTGATCTTTCAGAAGCCGGGATTTCTTCAGCCATGATCCGGTCATTTCGACAACCTCAGTCCGCCAATGGTTTTGGCAATGTTGCCGAACGCGGCCTGCAATGCGGCATTGCTGGTGGCGGCGGCGGCGTGGTCTGCGCTGGTCGCGCAGTTCAGCAGGTTCGGCTGAACCGTCGCGTTGTCGGTGAACTGGATCGCCCAGATGGTCACGCCCTGGGCCTTGACCGCGCTGCACATCAGCTGGAACCGTTGTGCCTGCCGTTGTTCATATTCCCACTGGGAGGTGTCTGTCGGCGCAAGGCGACCGTCCAGCTGATTATATCCGTAGACATTATATCGGTTAGGGAACACGTTCAGATCACCATCGGTCATGAATATCAGGTGACGGGCAATGTTGAATCCGTTCTTCGTCTTGGTGTTTTCTGCGGCAAACAGGCCGGTTGGCGAGAGGAATCGCGCGCCCCAGATCATGCCGATCGTGTGATTGGTGTTGCCGGAGGGACTGAGCGAATTGATATAGGATGAAAGATTTCCCGAATAGATGGTATTGCCATCTGCGTCCAGACCGGGCGCCGCGTCGTAGCTGGCATATTCGGCGAGACGCCGCCCTTTTGCGGGGCAATCGGAACCACTCGCCGAATTGCCGCTCCGGAGATATTCCACCCCACCCCAATAGGGCCGCCAGCGAGTAGCCTTGCTTTCCGGGATCAGGTCGATGTCCAGATCATAGGCGTTACTCGGGATAGCATTGGTCGTGGAGGTGATGTTGGAAAAGGTGTCGCGTTCTTCGATACAACCATCCCACCGGTCTCTGGGCCCGTCGGTATTATTGGAAGGATTATTGTAGAGCGTCGGCCGCAAAGCAGAGGGATTACCAGATTTTATCGATTTCACATAGGTCGAGACATCATGGTCAAATTCGTCATATTCCCAAAAATCGAAAACGGCGCCCGGTTGCCATGTGGTTGTCTTTTGCGGAGGCGAATCATATCGTTCCACCTTGCGCGTACACAACTGGTAACTGCTGCTGTAGCGCCGATAGCTGTAATAGCTGAACTCGTAATAATAACCATTCTGCGTCAATGGCGTGCCATTGCCATAGCCACTGGAGCCCGGAGACCAGATTGGAGATACTGTTTCGTTTCGGCCAAATCCGTATTCGCATGCATTGCGGTCGTTGCCATAGGCGCCGGCTACATTGATCTGTTCATAGGTCGTGCGCAGGTTTGTTCCCGGAATTACCCAATGCGCTTGCCGGGACTGATAATTCCATTCGTCTTCTTTTGTCGTCCCGACGCCGCCAACCAGCCATGACGGATTTTCGTCGTACAAGGCTTCGCCGACATTGATCATTGCGTTGTAGGGCATGAAACCATAGCGGATCTGGCTGCTGCCGGTACTTCCATCCCCTGTGCCCAGGATTTCATAGAAATCCTTGACGGCATCCTTGAGGCCGGTAATTCTTTTCTCGGATTCGGTGCTGGTATAACTGCCATCCGGCTTCCAATTCATTGAGCCGGTGACATCAAGCACCATCATCACGTCGACATTGCCGATGTCGAGACGGCTGGTGCAATCGACCTTCAGATTCATTTTCTGATAGCCGAAAATCTTCATGATCGACGTGTTCAAGGTGGTCTGGGCATAGCCCCGGACGGACTTGTCACCCGGGCCGTCGACAAAGCGCGGA
>Ga0209643_1000629_pt1 | contig 52803 bp, 49 predicted proteins | sample AutmiccBRH37_all_FD_187383 | JGI IMG/M metagenome (GOLD analysis project Ga0209643, IMG submission 187383) | Deep subsurface microbial communities from Mt. Terri, Switzerland - Autotrophic microbial communities BRH/37_all (SPAdes) (version 2) | ecosystem: Environmental > Aquatic > Deep...
CCGAAAGTGATTAACCAGTTCAATAATTTCTTACTGTAAAACATGTTGTAGTGACAAAACGCTTTCTTACGCATGGTCTAAAGCCTTGCTACGCCTGGGTCTGGAAAAAAATGTCGCCAAACTCGGGTTTAAACAAAAGAAATGAATCCTCTAGCATAGTTTCGGTAGCACCTAACTCATTCACATGATGGAGATATTTAAAAGCATAAAGTAAAAGTACATGAGAAAAAATTGCAAACATAAACGTTTGAGGGATACTCCATTTCGGAAGGAATATCTGATTAAGTGATAGGGCTGTGTAGTTCATAACAGTCGCCCATAAAATAAAGAATAAAACAATCCATAGCTGATATCTTGGAAAACGCCATAATAGATAACCGTAAATTGTAGTAACGGCAAACCAACTCAAAGTAAAAAATACGGGAATATTGTAGATCATGAGTATATCTGATGCAAAAATCCAACCTTTATAAAGATTGACGGCAACTATTTGAACGATCCATGTATAGATGAACCCACCTAGAAAAGAAAACAACATAAGCTTTTTAAGATAGTTAAGGGGTATTAATAATAAAACCAGAGACCAGTAGGCAACTGCCTGAATAAGCCAATAAAGCTCTATGAGAAACACCTCCTGATTCCTATTATGCAATATGGAAGTGCTTTCTATACGCTGGACATGAAACGAGCAAAAATGTTCAACGTTAGAACCCGCCATGACTCGTTCAAAGATGTTCGAACTTAAAACATGCTATGACTCTAAAAAAGCAAAGGAGCTCCCCTAAGTGGGCAGCTCCTAGCAAAACTTCAATGTTATAGGATTATATTCAAACGTTGTTGAATTCCAACAAGGAAGTCTCGCGTTGAGACGATTTTCTTATTCGGTATCTCAGAGAGTTCTGCTAAATCCTTAGTCATAACCCCTTCTTCAATGGTCTTAATGGAAGCGGCTTCTAACTTGTCGGCAAAGATCACAAGCTCTTCGTTTCCGTCCAATTCGCCCCGTTTTCTTAAGGCTCCTGTCCAGGCGAAAATCGTGGCCATGGAATTAGTTGAAGTTTCTTCTCCTTTAAGGTGTTTGTAATAATGCCGGGTGACTGTTCCGTGAGCTGCCTCATATTCATAATGACCATCGGGAGATAATAACACAGACGTCATCATGGCTAAGCTACCAAACGCAGTGGCTACCATGTCGGACATGACATCACCATCGTAATTCTTGCATGCCCAGACAAAACCACCTTCTGAGCGAACAACACGAGCTACGGCGTCATCGATAAGAGTGTAGAAGTATTCGATCTTGGCTTCTTCAAACTTTAGTTTGTATTCTTGGTCGTAGATCCTCTGAAAGATATCCTTGAAAGTATGATCATAGATCTTGGAAATCGTATCTTTCGTGGAAAACCATAAATCTTGCTTAACTTCCAGAGCATAATTAAAGCAGGTCCGAGCAAAGCCTTCGATTGATTTATCGATATTGTACATGCCCATGATGATTCCTGTATCGTTGAAATCAAAAATAGTCTGGCGGGTTTCCCCGTTCTCTCCGGTAAAGACAAGCTCGGCTTTACCTGGGCCGCCGACTCTGTACTCAACATTCTTGTAGATATCTCCATAGGCATGCCTTGCAATCGTAATAGGCTTTGTCCAAGTGCGAATAAAAGGCTTAATACCGTCAACGATGATCGGTGCTCTGAAAACAGTGCCATCAAGTATTGCTCGAATCGTACCGTTAGGACTTTTCCACATTTTTTTTAAGTGATACTCTTCAACCCTTTGGGCATTAGGCGTAATCGTGGCACATTTGACCGCTACACCATATTTTTTAGTAGCAAGGGCTGAATCAATGGTAATTTGGTCGTTAGACTCATCCCTTTTTTGCAATCCTAAATCGTAATACTCGGTCTTAAGGTCAACATAGGGTTCAATTAATAATTCCTTTATCCATTGCCAAATAATTCTTGTCATTTCGTCCCCGTCCATTTCTACTAAGGGGACATTCATTTGAATTTTGCTCATAAAGGTTCTCCTTCCTGATCTTCAGCGGTATTGTACTATTATTCTACACAAATCTTGTTAGTCCTCCATTTTATTGATAAATGGAGATTTGAAATTGCTTAAGGACTATTAGTCTGATTCTCAGGAAACAGGCGTCCCAGAAAAAACACCTGACCGAAAGCCGATAATTTTTCCTTGACAAATAATCCTGTTCCCATTACAATACCAGTATACCCCTAGGGGGTATGCGGGGTGAGGGTAACTAGTTAAGCTTAGTACCAGTAAGCTTATACTAATAGCCAATTAGGTAAAATACTTTGCAGGAGGGTTGTTCGAAAATGAAAATATCAGTCCAGAAAAATCGATGTCCCCAAAATCATTCTTGTCCTTCTATTAGAGTATGCCCTGTGGGAGCGCTAGAACAGAATGGCTTTGATGCACCAGTTGTTGATGAAGATAAATGTATAAAGTGCAACAAATGTGTCCGATATTGCCCAATGGGCGCAATACTGATAAAAGACTAAGACGGACAAGGAATTCTATGGCCGAATATGAAAAGTTTGCCCCAAAATAAAGTTGGCTAGCCAACGAGTCAGTAATATTAAAGACAGCCAGAATTGCAACTATCTGGCTGTCTTTTTATAGTCAATCGACATAACCTCTACCGCAAATTTTTTGTTGCAACCTTCCAGAAAACTATTATACTCTAATTATCTTTAAGAAACTACCTTTATCGTGCATTCAATAGCTGATTATACACAATACATAATGAGCATCGAGAGGGGGTACCATTTACTTCAAATTAGCGTTATTATAGGATTATGAAAGAAATTTTAAGCCAATTGACTATTTAGAAGATTTACATTATATTAAGAACAGTGGTACGTACGTCGTGATGTTGCGATGTATTATTTTAACCCATATAGCGGAAGTGGAGCGATTTAAAAGTGAAAATAAATACTAAAAGTCAATTACCATTACATGTTCAAATAAAGGATTGTCTGAATGACGAGATTCGAAATGGAAATATTGAGGGTAAGATACCCAGTGAAAGAGAACTCATGGATATTTTTTCTGTGAGCCGAACCACGGTTCGAGAGGCAGTAGGGGCCTTAGAACGAGAAGGAGTCGTAGAAAAAAAGCATGGTAAAGGGACATTTGTTTCATTGAGACCGATCCAAGAACAATGGCTGGGAAATATTAGTACTTTTTCTGAAACGATTAAACGAGCAGGAATGAAACCAGGGGCCAAGTTGCTCTCTAAGGGAATTAAGTCTTCGCCGCAAGTAATTTCGGATATGTTTGGAGGACAAGAATTCTATGAAATTGAAAGATTGCGTTCTGCCAACGACAAAGTAGTTGCCATTGAGAGAAAGTGTTTCAAAACAGAAACGGGACTAAGATTGGCGAGTTATGATTTAAATGATACCAATATTTATAAGCTGCTGGAATCTGAGATGGGAATTACTCCATGGTCGGCTGAAGAAATAATCACCAGTAACAAACCTTCAAAAGAAGATGCTGCCTTGTTAGGTATTTCTAAAACAGCAAGCGTACTTGTAATAAAAAGATCGACCTGGGATAATGAGGGTGTGCTGATTGAGTTTGTTAGTTCAACTTTACGAGCCGATATATATTCAGTAAATATTAGGATGTCACGTCAATAAGGAAGCGTTAAGAGTCCTCGCCCTTGAAAAAGGTGAGGACTTTCTTTATTTTTACCATTGCTGTTGATTAGTAAAGTAAGATGGGTGGGAAATAGATAATTGATCTCTTTGGCCATTAAAATTCTTTATTAAGGACTAGTGTCAAAAGAATTGACTTATTGATTAGATGACCATATAGTATAAACAATCAACTGGTACGGACATCATGACGTCCGTACGAAAGTCGAAATAACTAAAGAAGTAATTGAGAAGGAGGGTTAAAGAAAAATGGCAAAAGTCAAAATGACACCAAGTGAAGCTATTTGTGAGACACTATTAGCAGAGGGTGTAGACCATGTAACTGGTATTCTAGGTTCAGCATTTATGGATCTACTTGACTTATTCCCGACGGCTGGAATTAAATTTATCCCGGTGCGTCATGAACAATCTGCGGGCCATATGGAAGATGCCTTCTGTCGCGTTACAGGGAAATGTGGTGTAATCATCGGACAAAATGGTCCAGGAATTACGAACATGGTTACCTCTGTTGCTGCTGCGAATTCGGCACATACCCCAATGGTTATTCTTTGTCCATCTGCTGGTACACCTACTATCGGTTGGGATGGCTTCCAAGAAGCTGATACTGTACAAATTTTCAAGGCTATCACAAAGGCTACAATCAGAGTTCCGCATCCCAAACGTGCTGCAGATTGTTTAAGAACGGCATTCCGCATTGCCTATGCAGAACGTGGACCTGTACTTTATGACATCCCCCGAGATTACTTTTACGGAGAAGTTGAAGAACAGATTTTAGAACCTCATCAATATCGAGTCGATAACCGTGGTTGTGGTTCTATCGAGGCTCTTGATAGGGCTGCTGAAATCCTCCTTTCCGCTAAGACTCCTGTCATTGTTTCCGGACGTGGAGTCGTAGATACCAAGAGCACTGATATTGTGGCAAGAATTTCTGAACTTCTAACGGCTCCGGTTGCTTGTACTTATATGCATAATGACGCCTTCCCATGTGATCATCCTCTCTGGGTTGGACCAATCGGTTATATGGGATCTAAAGCAGCCATGCACTCACTGGCCGAGGCTGATGTGATCTTGGCTCTCGGAACTAGGTTATCCGTATTTGGGACCTTGCCGCAATACGATATCAATTACTTCCCGGAAAGTGCCAAGATTATTCAAGTCGATATAAATCCAAGAAATCTAGCTCGTACACATCCTGTGGAAGTGGGTATTATCGGTGACGCTAAGGAAGCTTCTCTGGAGATCCTTAAGCGCTTAGAAGATAAACTACCTGCTCCTAAAGTAGATCAAGCTCGTATGGGGACAATCGAAGCACGCGTAAAGGCTTGGAGAGAAGAATTGATCACCTTAGCCATGGTTGATGGAGTACCGATTAATCCCCGTCGTGCATTGTTAGAAATTCAAAAAGCCTTGCCGGACAATGCCATCGTAGCGACGGATATTGGAAACGTTGCTTCGACGTCGAACAGTTATCTTGAGTTTAAAGGGGAGGGTAAGCATATTGCAGCTCTTACCTTTGGGAACACAGGATTTGCTTATCCAGCAGCACTAGGAGCCCAAATGGCTAGTCCGGACGTACCCTGTATCTCAATTGTTGGGGATGGAGCATGGGGGATGAGCTTGCACGAGGTAAGTACTGCAGTGGAGCATAACCTACCCGTTGTAGCCATTGTTTTCAGAAATGGAGCTTGGTGTGCTGAAAAGAAAAATCAAGTCGACTTCTACAATAATCGTTTCGTCGGTGCAGATATCCCTAATCCTGTAAGTTTTGTGCCGGTTGCCATTGCTATGGGTGCTGAAGGAATCCGTGTAGAGAAACCAGAAGAGGTTGGCCCCGCCTTAACACGAGCAATAAGCTTACGTAAGCCATTCCTACTAGAAATCGTTTGTGATGGAACCCAACTTGCTCCTCCGTTTAGAAAAGATGCCTTGCAAATGCCTACCCGTTTTCTTCCTAAGTACCAGCACTTAGATGTAAGGAACTGGTAATTAGTTTAGATAGGGCGTGTAAGTTCGTGTGATTTCACGCCCTCTAAAAGGACAATCATAAAATTAGCAGGGTAAAAAATTTAAATAAAAATAGACTGAATTTTCAAAATTAACTATTAAATAATTTTATGGCTAGCAATTATAAATCTAACTCAGAGAATAATGAAAAGAAGGAAGGAAGGAATATTAAATGGATGCTGAAGCAATCGTTGATACAAAGCTAATTATTGAAGAGCTCATAACTAGAGGGCGCGCGGCTATGGAAGAAATCAAGGATTATACACAGGAACAAGCGAATACGTTGGTTCAAGCAGTAGCTTGGGCTATTTACCAACAGGAACATGCTGAAGAACTCGCTCAGATTTCTGTTCGAGATACAGGATTAGGTAAATTTGAAGACAAGGTCACTAAAAATAAGCGCAAAACCTTTGGTACCTTGCGTGATTTGTTGGATCAGGTGGCTAAGTCAGTAGGAGTTATAAATATTGATACGGCTAAAGGGATTACGGAAATTGCTAAACCTGTGGGCATTGTTGCGGCAGTGGTCCCATCCACAAATCCAGGTGCAACCCCCGCCAATATTACGATGATGGCTTTGAAAGGACGCAATGCTACCATCATTGCCCCGTCCCCTAAAGGGTACACTACTTCAGAAAAACTGGTAGAGTATATTCATGTAGAACTAAAGAAAATAGGTGCACCTCTTGATCTAGTACAGACCCTGCCCTTTCCGGTGACTAAAGAATCAACCGGAGAATTAATGAAACAAGCTGACTTGGTAAGCGTAACTGGGTCTGGTAATAATGTTAAACTTGGTCAAACCTGTGGCACCCCTAATGTATGTGTCAGTGCTGGTAATGTTGTTTCAGTCGTCGATGCCAGCGCTAATCTACAAGAGGCTGCCCACAAGATTATGTTGAGTAAGACCTTCGACTTTGCAACCAGTTGTTCAAGTGATAATGCGGTGGTCATAGAAGCGGCAGTCTATGATCAGATGGTTGAAGCGTTAAAAAAAGAAGGCGGTTATCTCTGTAATGCTGAGGAAAAAGTTCAACTGCACAAGGCGATGTGGGATCAAAATGGGAAACGGCGGGGTATGACCACTGCTAAATCCGCAGAAGAAATGGTTAGAGCAGCCGAGATAACTGCACCAGACGCTGAAAATGCCACCTTCCTCATGGTTGAGGAAACAGGGGTAGGTAAAGCATTTCCTTTCTCTGGTGAAAAAATTTCCTTAGTCTTAACAGTTTATAAGGTTAAAGACTTTGAGCAGGCATTAACGCTAACTAAGCAAATTTTGAAATTTGTCGGACGTGGGCACTCTTGTGGTTTGCATACTAATGATGAAGCCCATATCGAGCGGATTGGCTTGGAGATGGACGTTTGTCGACTCTTGATTAACCAAGTTCAATGTTTCGGTAATGGAGGAAGCTTCGATAACGGTCTTAACTTTACGCTATCCATGGGTGGAGGTACCTGGGCAGGTAATAACATCAAGGAAAATCTTTCTTATAAACACTTCATTAATATTACGAAAGTTTCCAGGTTGATTCCAGAAGTAATCCCTACTGAAGAGGAGTTATTTGAGTCATATTGGACTAAATACGGTCGCTAAAATAGGGAGGCTGAAAAAATGAAACTGTTTGAATATCAAGCAAAAGAACTGTTTAAAGAGCAAGGAATTCCTGTTCCGGCCAGCACGCTCATCAGTAGTATTAGCCAATTAGATAATGCTTTGACCGAGATTGGTCTTCCTTGTGTACTAAAAGCACAAGTTTTGCAAGGTGGTCGTGGTAAAGCCGGATTGGTAAAATTTGTAGCAACTAAAGAAGAGGCAAGTGTTGAAGCTGAACGTATCTTAAAGGTTACTGGTAAGAAATTATTGGTTGAAGGTGCAGTTGAGTTTGAAAAGGAAATGTATATGGCCATCACCATTGATCCGGTCAGTGGATCAGCACTTGTCATGGCATGTCTCGATGGCGGGGTAGAGATTGAGGTAACAGCTCGTACAACACCGGAAAAAATAATCAAGGAAAAAATCGATCTCGCGAAGGGTCTGATGCCGTTCCAAGCTAGTAATGTTATGTACTCTCTGGGACTTAACAAAGATCAAACTGCCTCGGGAAGTAAAGTCCTCTTAAAACTTTATGAGTTATTCGTAAAATATGATGCAGAACTGGTGGAGATTAATCCACTGATGATCCTTAAAGACGGAACGATGATCGCTGCCGACGGAAAGTTCAGTATTGACGATAATTCTCTATTTAAACAGAATCGCTATTCTTTCACTAAGGATTACTATAAAAATGATTTTGAATACGAAGCAGCTCAGGATGGTATACCTTATATCCAATTCGAAGGAGATATTGGCCTGATGGTGGCCGGTGCAGGTCTGGCTAACGTAGTCTATGATTTAATCAGCTATTACGGCGGCACTGTGGCAAACTATCTTGAGTTTGGAGGACCCAACTATCATAAAGCCCAAAAATGCATGAAAATGATGCTGGATAGTAAACCAAAGTGCATCCTGATTGCTACTTTTGGCACAATAGCACGTGCCGATATTATGGCTCAAGGAATTGTTGATGCTGTTAAAGAGTTAAAACCAGATATTCCGATTGTGGCTGTTATCCGCGGTACAGGTGAAGAAGAGGCCCAGGAGTTGTTAAGAAGTGTTGGCTTGAATCCACTTAATGATACAGAAGAGGCTGTTAAGAGAGCAGTGGAGTTAGCGGGAGGTGGTTCAAGATGAGTATTATCATTGATTCCAGCACAAGAGTACTTATCCAAGGAATTACAGGTAAAGAGGGAAGCTTTTGGGCTAAGCACATGAAAGACTATGGGACGAATGTCGTTGTGGGTGTTACTCCCGGAAAAGAGGCTCAGGAGGTTGACGGGGTACCGGTTTATCATACAGTTCGCAGAGCAGTAGAACACAAACAAGTCGATGCCTCCTTACTCTTTGTTCCACCGCGTTTTGCCAAAGGTGCTATATATGAGGCCTTAGACTCCGGTATTAAAATAATTGTCGTTACAGCTGAGGGAATTCCACTCCATGAAATGGTCCAAATCCGTAAAGCGGCTCTTTCTGAAGGTGCCATGGTCATCGGAGGGAATACAACAGGTATCATCTCCACTGGTAAAGCGATGATGGGCTTTTTTCCATACTGGTTGGAGAGGGTTTATAAACCTGGTCGTATTGGGTTAATGACCAGAAGTGGATCCTTAACGAACGAGGTTACAGCTGAAATTGTTAAGGCCGGCTTTGGTTCTACCTCTGTCATTGGGGTCGGAGGGGATCCTATACCTTTCACACGTTTTGCGGAAATCCTGCCGCTTTTTGAAAAAGACCCCGATACAGATGCCGTTGTAATGATCGGAGAAATTGGCGGGACTATGGAAGAGGAAGTTGCAGAGGCTATTGGAAATGGGGTATTTACCAAGCCATTAATTGGTTTTATGGGGGGCAGAACAGCACCAAAAGGCCAAAAGATGGGCCATGCAGGAGCAATTATTACTGCAGGTAAAGGCACAGTAGCTGACAAGGTTGAAGCATTAACTGCCGTAGGTGCTATTGTGGCTGACCGACCAAGTATGATTGGTACATTGCTTAAACAGGTGCTTTAAAGTACAAGATTTGTTCACATTCAATAAAGGGTTATAACAAACTTCAAGCATGTCAATTGAAAATTGAAAGTTGTATAATCTTTTGTCTAAAATATACAGAATATTAAAAATAAAGAAGGATGTTATTATGTTAAAGAAGAAAATAGCAATATTTATCGAAGATAATTATAATGAAATTGAGTTTTGGTATCCGTATTATCGTATGCTTGAGGCAGGGTTCGAGGTTATTGTAATAGGCTCTGGAAGAGCAGATGTTTATACAAGCAAACTTGGGACGCTCACTAGAGGGCTTAATCCTTCGACCATTAATTGTGCTGAATTAGAGGGTGTCATAATTCCCGGCGGATTTGCTCCCGATAAAATACGATTAAATACGCAAATGTTAGAAATCGTCCGCAAATTATTTAATAATGGCAAACTAGTTGCGGCGATCTGCCATGCCGGATGGGTTTTGATATCGGCAGGTATTACAAAAGGTAAGCAGGTAACTGCCTGCCAATCGATTAAAGACGATTTAGTTAATGCGGGTGCCGAGTTTTTGGATCAAGCAGTTGTCGTTGATGGCAACCTAATCACTTCCCGTGTACCGGATGATGTGCCCGCATTTTCGAGAGAAATCCTAAAATTCTTAGCCTAAATTATAGTAATTACCTTCTTTTATACAGCATTAATAGGGGTATGCGGATTAATCTATAACGTGCGAGAAGAGCTCCTATTCAAATTAAAACATCTTTCAACTTTGAAAGAGAGGTGATAGTAGCTTTTCCTGAAAAAATTTCAAACTGGAGACCATTCCGAGTGATATACAAGGGGAAAAATTATAATCGAAGGAGGACTTAAGATGAAGCAAGTTTTAAGTGCAAACTGGGGTATAAAAAAGCTTGGAGCTTTAATATTAGTTATAGCCTTAGTTCTAACGATTGGAACAGGATGTGGAACAACAAGTAAACCAACAAGTGTTAGCCAAAAGCCCGATAATGCCCCAGCAAAAGTGGAAAAGTACCCGACTAGACCAATAAACATCATTGTACCATTTGGACCCGGGGGAGGCGCAGATCAATTAGGTCGTTTGCTTAGTAAAGAGTTAAGCCAAAAGCTAGGTGTCTCCTTCCCGGTTGTGAATATGGCCGGAGCCTCTGGTGCTGTAGGAATGGCAAAACTAGTCACAGAGCCAGCTGATGGATATAACATGTATGTCTATGTAACAGATACCCATGCGACGCTGGCAAGTGCTAAACCTGCTTTCAAATTAGAGGAATTTACAACGGTTGCTCGCATGCTCAAAGCTCCATCGTTCTTCTTTGTAAAGATGGATAGCCCTATAAAGACTTGGGCTGACCTAGAAAAGAAAATGAAAGATAATCCAGGCCAAGTGAAGGTTGCTGGAAATGGAGAAGGATCCATTGATGATGTGGCGCTTACCTATTTAGCCAAGAATCATGGTATTACAGTCAACAAAATTCCATATTCCAACCCAGGGGAACGTTATACCTCGATTTTAGGTGGCCATGCTGATGTTTTATACGAACAAGCTGGGGACGTGGCTTCTTATTTAGACCAAAAGCAAATGCGTCCGGTTTTAGTGTTTGACGAGAAACGGATGCCAGAATTCCCTGACGTTGTATCGACTGGGGAGCTGAACATGAAGGTATTCTTCCCCTTTGACCGTACAATCATTATGAAAGCCGGAACCTCTCCCGAGCAGATAAAGATTTTAAGTGATGCTATGAAAGAAATATATGATAAATCACCTGATTTCCAAAAGTTCCTAAAGGTTAACTATACTACTTCGGATAGTTTTATGGGACCTGAAGACGCCAAGAAAGCGTTGGCAGACAGTGTGGCGGAGATGAACAAAGCTTTAGGGAAATAAGATTAGGCTGATAATTAAAGGGCAAAGAGTTAGCACGGGCTGAAGCTTTTGCCCTTTAATTTAAGAATTATTGTATAACTAGATAGGGGGAGTGACAGTGGACAAGAAAAAGTCTCAGCAGCTTATGATCAGTGTTTTGCTTATACTATTTAGTTGTATATGTTATTATATGGCAACTAAATTTGTTGTGACTAAGACGCCAGGGCGGCTTGGACCGGATTTCTGGCCTAAAATGTTATGTATCTTGATTTTTGTCTTTTCGGTCGCGGATATCATCTTGATCTACTTAAATATCGATAAGCAGCCTTCAATATTAGAAGCGAAAACTGACGAAGAGGCTGAATTAGTGACTTTAGATAAAAAGTATCCGTTGCTTTTAGTAGGTGGCATGGTAGGTACTGGGATATACATCTTCCTACTACCTATTATTGGGTTTATTATATGCACTACTTTCTATCTTGCTGCAATCATGTTTTTAGGCCGGTACCGGAATAAAAAGGTGATTGTAAGCAGCAGTTTTATTGGCTCCTTTATCCTCCTAATAGTTTTTAGTAAGATTGTCTATATCTCCTTACCCACAGGAATTGGGTTCTTTGGTGAATTTACATTTTTACTCTATAAATTGTTAGGAGTTAGTTAATTTGCGTTATTGTAGAGATTTACTACAATTCAGAAAGGAGCGAATCAATGAACACCTTTATCCAAATTCTATCCAGCTTGGGTCAGGGAATAATTGCGGATTTGAATCTGGTTACGTTACTGATGATATTGGTCGGGGCGCTTGTTGGGATGATCTGTGCTGCAGTTCCTGGTCTAACACTTATAACCGGTATAATCCTTGTGTTGCCCTTTACCTATGTAATGGATGCCACAAATGCCATTATATTATTAACGGCCATCTATCTCGCAGGTACCTATGGAGGGGCATTTCCAGCGATATTATTTAAGATTCCTGGTGATCCGATCCATGTACCGTTGCTTTGGGATGGTTATCCAATGGCTCGTCTAGGACTGGGAGCAAAAGCCTTGGGTTGGACTCTCGTGTCTACGATCTCAGGTGGATTGTTTGCAGTAATCCTCTTGGTTTTAGTTTCAGCTCCCTTGGCTGTGGTAGCTCTCAAATTTTCAAGTCCTGAGTATTTTGCGATTGTCTTTTTAGGACTGACAAGTGTTTTGTTTTTAGGGGATGCTTCACTACGCCATAGCATTGTATCCTTGGCCTTGGGACTTTTGATCTCTACTATAGGAGTAGATGCCATGTTCGGGGTGGATAGATTTACGTTTAATACTGATTTGCTCCGTGGTGGGGTCGATTATCTAAACGTCTTAATCGGGGTTTATGCCGTAGCAGAAATCCTTGCCAGGATGGAACAGGGCTTTGCGGCACCAAGTTTAAAGCTGGTCAGTAAAGTGAAAACAACATTGCCTTCGTTTAAGGAGTTTAGTAACTTATTCCCTACTTATTTCAGGAGCAGTATTCTCGGAACCTTTATTGGTTTTGTGCCCGGAGCTGGAGCGACAATCGCTGCATTTCTAGGATACGGTGTAGAAAAACAGGTTGGGAAGAACCGGAAACAATTAGGTGAAGGGGCCCCTGAAGGGATTATGGCCAGCCAAGCAGCAGCTACGTCATCTGTCGGAGGCGCTTTGATTCCCTTACTTACCTTAGGAATACCGGGAAGTGGCGCAACGGCAATTCTAATGGGGGCATTCTTATTACACGGGATTCAACCCGGACCAGGAATTTTCATGAATAATGGTCCACTAATCTACGCAATATACGGGTCGTTGTTTCTTTGCTTAGCATTGATGATTATACTCGGCTTCTTGTCAGTGAGGCCACTAATGACAATACTAAAGGCACCGGAAGCAGTCACGTCTTCCTTCATTTTGGTACTTTGTATGTTGGGAGCTTATGCGCTCCGGTCAAATATTCAGGACGTATGGATTTTATTTGTTTTTGGATTAGTGGGTTATGTATTGACACGATATAATTATCCGACTACCCCATTGGTACTCGGGGCAATCCTTGGTCCGTTGGCGGAGAGTTCCTTTTTGACGACGATGATCAGCTTCCATAATGATTGGACTGTCTTATTTACCCGTCCGGTTAGTGCAGTATTTATGATATTAGCTTTGATTAGTCTTTTGGTAGCTGTATTATTACCTGTGTTAAAGAGAAAGAAGGAATTAATCAAGAATTAATCAAAACACTTGTAATAAAGTTCTGTCGAGACAACGCATGCAACTAAGGCGAAGACACAGGACACTGCCTAGTATCGAATACGCCATGAATGGTACGGATTCGACCGGTCGCCTTCCCCAAGGTTTGGCACCAGCTTTCATAGAAGGGAGGCCTTGTCATGGATGAATCGAAATCATGGCAGGAACACCAAAAGTGTAAGAAGGTTATACATTCCCTAGCAAAAAGACTGTATAGTTGCATCGCCTTTTCTTCAAACAAACATCATCTTTAGCAAATTTACCATTTAGATCCTTTGGTCGTTGAAGGTTTTTGCTATGACCTTAATCGATCACCATCCTGCTCGGGGACATCATTTTATACATTCGGAACTCCTCCATACGCGAAGGAAGCAGGACCTTACGCGGAACGACAATAGATCCTTCTTTATTGTGGCACGGACAGACTTACTTACTAATTTAAAATCTTTTAACACGGGTGTAGAAGATCGTTCTCTCTATACCCGTGTCTTTATTCTAGACATGTTTTCGTTAAAATTATTACCTTTGTTGTTGTAATTGGCTAATTAATTTATAATGGTTGATATATGATATACAGCAATCCTCCAAAGACGTGAGATTATCGCACTATTCATAACTTGAGCTATAAGGACAAGGGAGATGGAATGTCGATGAGCAAGATATTACGGGTGAATATGTCAAATTTGAGCCTCGTGACAGAAGTGCCCAAAGAAGACTATCGCCTTCTCGGCGGTCGCGCGTTTATTGCTAAATATATGTTGGCAGAAGTGAAGTCAATCTGTGAACCTTTAGGACGGCATAACGCATTAATTTTTGCCCCAGGGCTTCTCGGTGGCAGTAAGGCCTTTAGCTCTGGGCGAATTTCCATTGGAGGCAAAAGTCCGTTAACCGGTGGCATTAAAGAAAGCAATGGGGGCGGAGTGGTTGGCATAAAATTAGCTCGACTCGGCTATCAAGCAGTGATTATTGAAGATCTCCCCAAAGCTGCTCAGAAATATATCCTTAAAATCACAAGCTCAGGAGCAGAGCTGCTTTCAACTGAAGATTATTGGGGCCGTGGAGTGTATGAGATTGTAGCTCGTCTGAGACAAGACTTGGGCGAGAAGTTTGATGTGCCGGAGGAAGAACTGGATGATGTCCATCAAGTGTCCAGCGGGAGATTAAATGCATGAGTATATTAAGAGACTTAGATTATAGAAATATTGCGGCAGGAATTGCCTCAGGACTCTTGGCGATAACGGGTCCACCTGCCATGGTAATAGAGGCTGCTTCAAATGGTAACTTTACTACGACACAGACGATTCTCTGGATGTTCGCAGTCTATGTGTTCGGTGGGATTTTTAGCATTCTAGTGCCACTGTACTATCGTATGCCGATTGTGGGGGCCCACTCAATTACGGGTATAGCCTTTCTAACCACAGTTACGGCTCAATTTACCTATCACCAGCTCATCGGTTCCTACCTTTTTGCCGGCCTATCGATGCTCTTGATTGGCTATCTGGGCGTTTTTTCAAAGCTGCTTGAATATGTACCCAAACAAATCATTGCTGTAATGTTAGCAGGAATGATCACGAAGTATATGGTTAATTATGTGGGGGCGATACACCAACTCCCGCTGCTCGGTGGAATCTCCCTCCTTACATATTTTATGTTTACCAAATTTCGAACACGGATTCCCCCCATGGTAGCGGCTATAGCGATGGGTTTAATTCTCTTACTTTTAACACAGCCCTTGAATAGCAGTGGATTAATAACGTCCTTTGTAATTCCGACTCTTCAACTTCCAGAATTTAATCTCATGAGCTTTATTTCCGTTTCGATTCCTCTCGCCCTTCTTATTTTAAGTAATGATGCTGCCGTCGGAATAGGCGCTTTGGAGCAAAATGGTTATCGGCCCCCAGTGAATCGAATCATAGCCTTAAGTGGAGTTTTTACGATCATTACGAGTTTTTTCGGAGGGCAGTCTGCCAACGTGGCAGGAATGATGTCAGCTATTTGTTCAGATCAAGAGGCTGGGCCGAAAGAAAAACGATATATGGGAGCAGTGGTCTCGGGCTGCATCATTCTTGTGTTCGGCTTATTTGCCTGGAAGCTGGTTCCCTTGTTTCAGGCTTTACCAAAGGCGTTTATTTCAATACTTGTTGGCTTTGCCCTGCTGGGAGTGTTCGGAAATAGCTTGTCTGTTGGCTTCTCGAAGCCGACGATGAAAATGAGTGCGGCCTTTACCTTTGTCATCGCCGTATCGAGTATCACGATTTTTAATATAGGTGCTCCGGTATGGGCCTTAGTCGTTGGTACGTTCATTGCACGTTATATTGAGGAAGCTTAATCAACAGACGTTACAAACATAGAATCTTCCGTACAATAAATCGGCCTACCCTTTTTAAGAATATTTGGGAACCTAAATGAAAGTTCCTCTTCCCATCTCATTACAATTTTAACAATCTTGTCTATCAACAGAAGAATTTCCTGATCTAAAGATGGAAGTCTGTGTTCAATATCAGCATACTCCAATGGAGAGTATATTTCATCATCCGAGCATATTTTTCTGTTAACAAGTTTCTTTTGTTTTCCTGCGCCATATAAAGGTCATTCAGATAGCTTTCCAGGGTGTCCTAAGACCAGCTTATCGCTTGTTCCCCGGCACCTAACTGTTGACTTTTAATGTTAATCGTGTTTAGGGATAAGCTTTCCAGCTTCCGTAGTTAAAATCTCTCCATTTGACACAACAATCTGTCCATGAACTAGTGTGAAATTAAGCCCTATGGGAAATTCGGAGGGCTCGTTGAAATTCTCAATAGCATTGATTTTTTCTGGTTCAAAGATGACTAGGTCAGCATCATAACCCGTTTTAACAAATCCCTTATTAGGTAGATTTAACCTGAGGGCTGGGTCTCCTGTGATTCGCTTGATACCTTCTGCCCAAGTCATGAGCTTTTTATCTCGGACATATTCTCCCAAGAACTTAGGGTATGTGCCATATAAACGGGGATGAGGTTTGCCCGTAGGAATTCCATCCGAACCTATTTGACACAACGGGTGTTTCAGCAAAGCAACAATATCTTCCTCGGCAAAAAGATTGTGCAATACCATAGAACACCGACAATCCTCGCTAATCAAAAGTTCAGCGATCTGATCAATTATTTCATGAACGAGTTTGGTTGGTTCTAAGCCTGTTTTTCGGACTAACTCAGTCGCTGTTTGACCTTCAGCCCATTTGTTTCGCTGGTTAAAGGTCGAACTAATCATAATATTTGACCATCCTACCATTCCAACAAAGTTATCCCAACCCGGATAATCTGGTCCATTATCATTCAATTCTGCCTTTAGCCTAGCTCGCTGTTGAGGGTCCTTTAGTCTGCGAATAATTTCAGGACTACCACCTTCCTTGGCCCAAGGGGGTAGAATTTGAGACAAAAGTGTACTGCCGGCCCGATAAGGGTGCTGATCAAAGGTGACATCGACGCCATCCATCCTAGCTTGTTCCACCATTTCTATCAATTCCTGACCAGTAATACCGAACTTTGGATTAGCGTAGGAGCGCATATGGGATATCTGCAACTTAACCCCGGATTCTTTGGCTACAGCTAGGGCCTCGGTCATTCCCTCACGGACTTGGCGAGAGTGGCTGCGAATATGAATCATCATGATGCCATTATGAGCTGCCACCACCGAACTTAGTGCGACGAGTTCTTGTTTAGGGGCAAACATTCCTGGTAAATAAGCCAAACCATAGGAAATACCTAAAGCTCCCTGTGACATGGCTTCTTCCACGATCATGCTCATCCTCTCCAAATCCTTTGCTGAAGGTGTGACATTTTTTAAGCCTAAAACTTGGGCTCTAATAGCTCCATGCCCGATCAAAGGTACTATGTTGTTGGACTTTTTTGCTTTGTTTAAATCAGATAAAAAGGATGAAAAATTGGGCCAATCCCAAGTTTGGGGCAGATTTCCTAAGATTGGGGCTAAATAATTGCGCCAATCTTGCATCGTTTCCGTATGCGGAGCTGATCCGAGACCACATTGCCCAATCAGTTCAGTTGTAACCCCTTGTCTTATTCTACTTTCACGGATTGGACCAGACATAAACGGTACTAAGTCACAATGACTATGCACATCGATGAACCCCGGAGCAACCATTTTGTGGGTGGCATCGATGACGAGGTTAGCGTCTGTTGACAGATCTTTAGCCACCTCTACAATCATGCCATCCTTAATCCCAACGTCATTATGCTTGGGCGTATTACCCGTTCCATCCAACACTAAGCCACCTATTATTGCAATATCTAACATTAATAACAGAACCTTTCAACTTAATCTTAACGTCTAATTAATAATTTACTCTACCAAAATAAAGTTGATTGTTCAACTTCCAAAAAGCACCTGTACCAATAAATGAGGTGGTCATTTCTGAGGAAAAACAAGGGGTCAGGTGTGTTGTTTCGGATAATTAATTCGAAACAACACACCTGTCCCTCTGTTTCGGGGCGTTTAGGGAGTAAATGCGGGTCTACCCTCATCAATAATTTCCGAACTTTCAAAAAAACCTTTAAGTAAAGCGGCTTGTGATTGTAAAGCCATGCCGTCAATATGTCTTCTATCCATCATTAGGTAATCATTTCCGCTTTTTAAGTATGGGTTTGGACCGACAGCACACAACACTTTGAAACCGTTATCGAGTAGATATTGAAACTTAGGGTCACCGGGTAGGACTGAACTTCCAAAGGGATAAATATATACATCCGTAAGGCCCGTAAAAGGGGCTACCTCCGTTTGCCAGCGCTGGGTATCTTTTGTCAATACAGTTAGGGGGATTTTTCTGGCATCAAGGTGACCGTACCCATGGGAAGCAAAGGACCAGCCAGTTTCTTTCAAGCGTTTTATGATGATGAGTGCTTGATTTTTTTCAAAGTCGAAGTTGGGGGAGTCTAACTGATTTGTTCGGTACCCTAAAACCCCTTCATACCCAGTGAGAGCAAGGATACCTTTGGCTCCATTTAAAGAAAAGTCTTCGTGTTCCTGTACAAATTGATCGAGGATAGGGATGATTTCATTATCTCGAGAAGTAGTAGGTACTCCCTGTGGAGACAAGGAAAAGGTGGCAATATTTCCGTGTTCATCAAGGATTAACTTATGCACTGTGCCATTCGGAATCATATATTCGTAGTAATTTAGGTCATCAATTGAAATAATCAAAGGCTTCTTACCGGCTGGTAGTAATAAATCTTTTCTAACAGTCAGAGGCTTCCCATCTTTCGAGGGGTTTAAAATTGCATGAATATCAATCAGGATATAGTTGTTTTTATATAAAGAATCTAGGATTTTTTTAAATTCTTTGACAGTTATAAACCAGTCATTAAAACCTTTAGATTGCTGGTCATTATCAAAAGCCAGCTCAGGATAAGCTAGTAAGGGGTGAAAAAATATGTGTTCTATTGGTCCTTGATATACAACCATTGCGTGGGCTTTTTTGTAATCGGTTAGCTTGGTCAATATCTCACTATCATTCGGATAGTACTCGGAGATCGTCTGAAGGGTATCGTAAGCTTCTTTGTATTGTTGCTCGTTGGCAAGAGCAGCGGCAATAGCTAGGTACTCTGAGTATACAATAGCTAAACCTTCTTTGATTTTTTCCTGAGCAACTTGAAAGTCCTTTTCATCCTCTGGAATTACGTTTTGGTACAACGGTATGGACTTAAGGTAATCGTTAGTGGCGAAGTATTGATTAGCAGTGGTTAAATCTTGACGGGATTGATAATAAGCTTCAAGTTCGATTTGATAGGATCTGACCGAATTTTCAAAGCCAAGTTTCTTTATGTTTTGCAGGTAATAAGTAATTTTATCGTAATCTGCCCCAGTATCAATATAAACCTTTGTAACCTCCTTTAACTGAGAATCAATAATGGGAAGCAACTCTTTTTGGAATAGAGTAATCCCATGATTAAGTTCAGAGGTTTGGAAACCTGATTTCTCCAGTAAGATTTGATCGGTGATACTGGCAAATTTATTGGCTAAAATTTCGTTAATCTGAATTGCGGTGGAATCTTTTAGTCTTCCACGAACTAGGGTATTGATCTCATTTAACTCAGTTCGGGCGTTATCGTACTGGTTGTTATGTACTAGGCTTATGAAGTTATCAAGTTTCGAGGATAGATGGGGGGGAATTACTAGATAACCAAATAAAGTGAGTATGATCAATACGACTTGGAATGAAAGCATAGCAAAGAGGAAAAGGTAAAATCCTAAAGGTTTAAAGCGGTTTACGAGCAGAGCATTGTTGTTAGGTTTATGTGGCTTAAAGTTTGGAACGGAATTCATAAAAGTCTCTCCCTCGTGTTAAAAAATGCACCATTTATAACAAGCTTTATTATTTTCGACAGAAAAGCATTATTTTCCTACCCAAGTCAAACAAGTTACGCAAGAAGATTAGAGAAAATTTCAAAATATGTACAGTCAATTTGGGGAACAGAGGGACAAGAGTGTTGTTTCTTCTCTGTTTCTTCTCTGTTTCTTCTCTGTTTCTTCTCTGTTTCTTTGTTTTGTTTCTTCGAAACAGTGTACCTGCCCCCTGTTCCATTCCCCACTCCTGCATTGGGTGTCTTTATTTAGATCGTTTTGGCTTAGGGACTGCTTCTTTTTTAGGGGTAGAAAATCTAACACCCGAATGTTTAAAATTGTAAATAAAAAATTCTTAACATTATGCCAATTATAGTGTATTATATAACAAATAATAAATAGGAGGCGTGATATATGAAAGAGAAACACCGTGAAGGGTTACTGGAGGAAAAACGGTTGTTTTTCCCTCCTACAGGGTTTAGCTCAAATGCCGTAATTCAAAACCCTAAAATTCACGAACTAGGGCAGGAACGGACGAAGTTTTGGGACGAACAGGGGAAACGGTTGGACTGGTTTCAACCATGGGACACTGTATTAGAGTGGAATCCTCCGTTTGCCAAGTGGTATGTTGGCGGAAAATTGAATGCAGCTTATAATTGCTTAGATCGACATTTAGAGGGGGCGCGTCGGAATAAAGCGGCACTAATATTTGAAGGAGAACTTGGAGAGCGTAGAGTCTTAACCTATCAAGATCTTCATCGTGAGGTATCCCAGTTTGCGAATGTTCTCAAGTCTTTAGGGGTAGAAAAGGGAGACCGCGTGACAATTTATATGCCCATGATCCCAGAGACTGTGATCGCTATGCTAGCTTGCGCTAGGCTTGGAGCTCCGCATACTGTCGTATTTGGTGGATTCAGTGCGGAAGCTTTGAGTGACAGAGTCCTAGACGCTCAGGCAAAGGTTGTCGTTACATCCGATGGAAGTTATCGTCGTGGAAATATCATTCCGTTGAAAGAAAGTGTGGATCAAGCACTTCGCGATGTCACTTGTGTTGAAAAAGTGATCGTTGTTCAACGGACGAGTCAGCCTGTTAATATGCAAGAAGAACGGGATATGTGGTATCACGAGGTCATTAAGAATGTCTCGCTCGTTTGTCCAGCCGAACCAATGGAAGCGGATGATATGCTTTTCATTCTTTACACGAGCGGAACAACTGGAAAACCCAAAGGAGTTGTTCATACTGTCGGTGGTTATATGGTTGGAGTTTCAACAACTCATGAATGGGTATTTGACCTCAAAGAAGAAGATGTCTATTGGTGTACTGCGGATGTTGGTTGGATAACAGGACATAGTTATTTGGTGTATGGACCATTATCTAATGGTGCAACGGTTGTTATGTATGAAGGAGCACCGGATTATCCGGAAAAGGATCGGTATTGGGAAATCATCGAGAAGTATAGGGTAACAATTTTATATACTGCACCAACCGCAATTCGCACGTTTATGAAATGGGGGGAAAGTTATCCTTTAGGCAGGGATCTATCAAGTTTACGACTCTTGGGTTCGGTCGGAGAACCGATTAACCCAGAAGCTTGGATGTGGTACTACAAATATATTGGGGGAGAGCGCTGCCCCATAGTAGATACCTGGTGGCAAACGGAAACGGGTATGATTATGATGACACCCGTTCCAGGGATTACCCCTCTAAAGCCAGGATCGTGCACGATCCCGTTCCCAGGTGTCCATTTAGAAGTAGTGGATTCTGTAGGCGATCCAGTACCGAAAGGTGAGGGGGGGTATTTAGTAGTTTGCGAGCCTTGGCCTGCGATGCTTAAAACGGTGTATGGTGATGACAAACGCTATGAGGACACGTATTGGAGCCAGTTTACTGGTGTGTATTTTACCGGAGATGAAGCGAAATGGGATGAAGATGGTTATTTCTGGGTGATTGGTCGCGTGGATGATGTCATCAATGTCTCGGGACATCGGATTGGGACTGCGGAAGTAGAAGGTGCTTTGGTTGATCATCCATCGGTTGCTGAAGCAGCCTGCGTGGGTAGAATTCACGAAGTAAAGGGGCAAGCGGTGTTTGCCTTTGTCAGTTTAAAAGAAGGAATAGTAATCCACGATGGGCTAATTAATGAACTAAAAGCGCATGTTGTCCTAAAAATCGGTGCACTCGCCCGGCCAGATGACATTTTTTTGACGGCTGAATTACCTAAAACTCGAAGCGGAAAGATTATGAGGCGTCTTCTAAAGGACATCGCCGAAGGTCGGGCAATGGGTGATACCAGCACCCTTGCAGATGTTGCTGTTATTAATTTTCTGAAAAAGAATATTGACGCCCAGAAAATCCTAGATGCGCGGAATGCCTCGCTAAAATTAGGGAGGAATAAGATTTTAATTCCTGACAATGCCACGTTTAATCGTTGTAAGGATGAGTCTTATGATGGGTACAGTTATACAGTATGGTTCTCTACACCTGCTAAGGATGGATCACGTCATCCAGTTACCCATTTTTATTGCTTTCAGTGGATAGAAAGACTGAACTTAGCGGCTCAAGTTGGTTTGGCAATCACAAATATCATGATAAACAACAGTAGTGCAGTCGAAGCAATATTCGGAAGTGGGATACCAGATTTTAGCCATGCGGTGATCAATGAGGGGAATATTAAGGATGACTTATCAGAGGAAGGACAACTCTGCTTTTGTGGTTCAGAGGGCTAGGGAGATGAAATTAGAACGACTTAAAGGATACGTCTTAAATATCCAGAAGAAATCGATTGAGAAAAGGAAAGAAGAGGCTATTTAAATTAAAGTTTGTTGAAGTTGAGAATTTTTTACCAAATTAATTTATAATTCTACAATTTATACTGTATACTTTTAACAAATTCCTTGTCGGTTGGCTAATAAAGTGATAATTTATGAATAATAAATATGGAGCAAAGGCGCTCTTTAAAGATTTGGCACAACAATCTTTAGGGGGTCTTTGCTCCATATTTTTACTATTTAATTTCAGAAGTTTAGCAACAATGGAAAAATTAACCCACTCTAAGAATTTATTGTATTTTTTAGGTATAGGTAATATACTATAGCTTGTACAGTAATTGGCAATTAAGCTTTCTGGAGATGGTTATCTCTAGGAAGCTTTTCTTCTTGGCAAGAAGGGGGTATAAGTATGGGGGGGCGTCCCTTCTCGCCATCACGGCGCCTTGCCATCCATGGAGGTGTTCTAATCTCGAACATCCTTGTTCGAGTCATGGCTACAGGGACACTCGGCCATCCATGGCCGGCGTAACTTGAAAATATACATATAATTGAATTTTCCAACAGGATGGAGTTGTAGAGTATTGAACTTAAAATTCAGAGGGGTCATAAAACAAGTTTTAGTATTGTTTGCTGCTCTGGTGGGAGCATTGCTAGTAGGTGCATTATTTCTTCTTTTAGCCAAGTCGGATCCTATGAAAGCTTATGCTGTTATGTTTTCAGGCCCGGTGAATGACAAATACGGGATAACCGAGACTTTGGTGCGGACAGCCCCCCTGCTCTTGGTGGGGTTGGGTATCGTTATTTCATTCCGCAGCGGGATCATTAACATTGGCGCGGAGGGTCAGATTTTGGCCGGAGCTATTGGGGCGGCTGCCGTAGCCACCTCCTTGCCTGGTTTGCCAGCGGTCATCCTGATGCCACTGGTATTTCTGGTCGGCGGTTTGTGCGGCGCGATCTGGGGGGGGATTGCTGGCTGGCTGAAAGCGCGTCTATCAGTTAATGAGATTCTCAGTACAGTGATGCTCAATCAGATTGCGTTTCAGTTATATATGTTTCTGATACGTGGACCGTTAATCGATCCTCAAGAGGTTTCTTATGGCACTGGCGTACCGCAAACAGCCTTAATCCCTGATCAGATCTGGCTTAGCAAGCTGATCCCAGGGACTCGACTTCATTCTGGAATAATTTTCGCGTTAGTGTTGGCGGTCTTGGTCTATATCTTTTTATGGCGAACCAGTATCGGATATCGTATGCGAGCAGTGGGTGCAGGACCTGAGGCCGCCCGATACGCCGGTATTAAAGTGGAATGGTACTTAGTACTAGCCATGGCTCTTGCTGGCGGAATGGCTGGACTGGCAGGTGTTGTAGAGGTGACGGGAGTACATCACCGCGCTTTAGAGGGTCTATCGGCAGGGTACGGATTCAGTGGTATCGTTGCTGCTCTTTTCGGACGCTTGCATCCCTTAGGCACCATACCGGCCGCGGTGCTGTTCGGTGCGTTGCTTTTAGGGGCGGAGATGATGCAAAGGGCTGTCAACATTCCTGCAGCCATGATCATGGTGATCCAAGGGCTTGTCGTCTTATTTGTGGTTTCTAGCGATTACTTCCTAAGGAACTCAGGTTCTTTAGCCCAATTAAAGGCTAAGTTATTTGGAGAAAAAGTGGACAAGCAAGGGGGCGAGTCATAATGGACGGTATCATCAATTCGGAAATAATCATCATTATCCTTGCTGCTGGAATCCGTCTGGCCACGCCTTACCTTTTAGCTGCCTTAGGGGAAATGTTTGTCCAACGCTCGGGGGTTTATAACCTAGGCGTGGAAGGAATCATGATGATGGGCGCTTTTGCGGGATTTTATGCGACGCTTCAGCTGGGAAGTCCCCTCCTAGGCATTGCTGTCAGCCTGGTCGTAGGGGCGTTAATGGGCTTGTTAATGGCCTTAGTCAGTGTGACATTTAAGGCTGAACAGGGAATTAGTGGTATAGGACTTTACATGTTTGGTTGGGGTCTGTCAGGGTTGCTTTTTCGCCTCTACGTGGGAGGCATTACTTCCGTCGAGGGCTTGAAGGCCGTAAAAATCCCACTGTTGAGTACAATTCCATTCCTTGGACCAGTACTATTTGATCATAACGGGTTAGTGTATACCGCGTTTATTCTAGTCCCCGTGACAGGTTTTATACTGTTTAAGACGAGTTGGGGTCTCAATGTGCGGGCTGTAGGCAATAAACCAGAGGCAGCGGACACCCTGGGGGTTAGTGTCGTACTTATTAGATATCAATGTTTGATTGTGGGCGGTATGCTGGCCGCTCTGGCTGGGGCTTTCTTAACAATAGGACAGGCTAATATGTATGCTGACAATATCACAGCAGGCAGAGGTTTTATCGCCATTGCCCTAGTTTACTTCGGACGCTGGAGTCCCTGGGGTATTCTGCTTGGCTCTCTCTTATTTAGTTTGGCGGATTCCTTTCAGAGCATGGTTCAAGTGCTGGGGATCAATTTCCCTTACGAATTGGCCGTCATTTTACCGTACATGGTCACAATTATTGCTTTAGCAATTTCCTATGGACGCGTCTGGTCCCCAGCAGCACTGGGTAAGCCCTTTCAGCGCGGAACCAGAGGTTAATTATAGAGAAAATTTAAGGAGGAAAAAGACATGAAAAAAAGAGTACTTACTTTATTGTTGGCTGCCCTTACTCTCTTAGCTTTAAGTGGTTGTGGCACCAAACCGACCGCTCAATCGACTCCTACCCCTGCTCCTGAGGCTCCAAAAGTGGAAAAGATCCGCATCGCGCTTGTGCTTCCGGCTACTGTAGATGATTTAGCTTGGGGCCAGTCCATGGTGGAAGGCTTGAAAGCCGTTCAGAAAACCATGGGTGAAGACAAAGTGGAGGTCGCCATCAGCGAAAAGTTGGGGAATGCTGTAGACGCAGGGTCTGCTATCCGCCAGTATGCAACCCAAGGGTATGATATTATTTTTGCCCACGGCTCCCAGTACCAAAGCGTCTTAACCGAAATTATCAAGGACTTCCCTAAAACAACGTTTGCCTATGGCACCGGTTTCGCCACTCATCCCAATGTTTTTGCTTATGATCCACAGGCCCAAGAAGGTGGCTACCTGTTAGGTATGCTCGCAGCCATGATGACCAAATCGGGTATAGTGGGAATTGTTGGACCCGTAGAATCCGGTGATGCAGTAAAATATAACTATGGTGTACAGCAAGGTGTGATAGCGGGTAAAGCAGATGTAAAATCGCGTATCTCTTATACGGGCTCCTTTAATGATATCGTGGGGGCAGGCAATATGGCCAAAACCCATATGAGTGCCGGAGCTGACATCATCACTGGTTCCTCTCAGCAGGCTGTAGGAGCCTTGAGAGCAGTTGCCGAAACCGAGGGCAAATACTGGCTCTCAACGGATATGGACCAAAGCAATATTGCTCCTAACCACGTTTTAGCAGCCCAAGTGTATAACTGGGAGAAGATTGTTGGTAAAATTATTGAATTAAGAAAAACGGGAACTCTTGGTGGACAACACTTAACCCTGAGTTTAGCTGACGGAACGATTGTATTAAAGTACAATGAAAAATTGGCAGATAAGATCCCTGCTGAGGCCAAAGCTGCAGTAGAAAAAGCTAAGCAGGACATTATCAGCGGAAAACTAAAAGTGGAATTACCGAAGAAATAACGGGTGAGTACAAATGGTAGAAAAGATTGAAAACTTACAGATGTCTGGAATCACCAAACGTTTTCCTGGTGTCCTATGTAGTAATAATGTTAGTATTGAAATAAAATCCGGTGAAGTACTGGCCATTCTGGGTGAAAACGGAGCAGGCAAAACCACTCTGATGAATATCCTTTACGGCCTTTACCGGCCTGATGCAGGTAGGATCTTGCTAAATGGTAAACAAGTCAATATTAATTCTCCTAAAGACGCTATTGCGCTCGGGATTGGTATGGTGCACCAGCATTTTATGCTGGTGCCGACACTTACCGTCTGTGAGAACGTTATTTTAGGGCTATCCAAGACGTTCTTAGTGGATCTTAAAACGGCCGCTAAAAGGATTAAAGAAATTACGGACACCTATGGTTTAGCCATCAATCCCGATGCCTATGTCTGGCAGTTAAGTGTTGGGGAACAGCAACGCGTAGAGATTATCAAAGCGCTTTATCGCGGTGCCAATCTATTGATCCTGGATGAACCGACAGCGGTACTCACGCCCCAGGAATCCAACGAATTAATTCAGTTGCTCAGAAACATGGCCGCCCAGGGAAACTCGATCATTATAATAAGCCATAAATTACATGAAGTAATGGCCTTAAGTGATAGGGTTACCGTCCTTAGGGATGGGGCAGTGTGCGCCGATGTTTTGACCCGTGAAACTTCGCAGGAAGCTCTCGCGCAGTTAATGGTGGGAAGAGAAATGGCTCCCTGTAAAAGGGAAGGAACGTTTTCGCCGGGTAAGACTGTATTAGAGCTTGAGAATGTTTTTTCGCAGGGGGATAAAGGAACAGAGGCTTTGGCTGGAGTTTCTTTCGCGATCAGAGAAGGAGAAATCTTAGGAATTGCCGGAGTTTCAGGTAATGGGCAAAAAGAACTTGCTGAGGTGATCGCTGGACTGAGAAAACTAAGTAAAGGTAAAATTAGTTTAAACGGCAAAGAAAGCACCAAAATGTCACCAGCTCATATCATTGACCAGGGCTTGGGTTATATCCCAGAAGATCGGCTTCATGTGGGAACCATCCCTTCCTTTAGTATCTGGGAAAACGTTATTCTGAAAGATCACCACTTGCCTCCTTTTGCCAAACATCTACTTCTCCAAAACCGGGCAATTAGCTCCCACAGTTCATCGTTGGTAGATAAGTACGGAATCAAAACACCTGACTTGGAAACTCCTACAAGCAGTCTGTCCGGCGGCAATATCCAACGGGTCATTCTAGCCAGGGAGATTACCCGTAGTCCAGTAGCGCTGGTAGCTGCTTATCCTACCCGAGGACTGGACATTGGGGCGACAGAATATTTGCATAGCAAACTCCTGGAAGCCCGTAGGAACGGTATTGGAGTCTTATTGATTTCTGAGGATCTCGAAGAACTGATGAGCCTATGTGATAACATAGCAGTGCTTTATGAGGGCAGAGTTATGAAGGTTATGCCGGTTGAGGAAACAAATGAACGTAATCTGGGACTCCTGATGGCCGGTATAGCCTAGAGGAGGCTCGAGAGCTAGGTCAAAACAACTCCCTCAGAAGTGCTTATTGCGCTCTGAGGGAGTTGTTTTCGCTGGATTCAATACTCTTTTAAAACTTGCTAGCCGGCCGTTGACAAAAACATATCAAAATTTAAATATTATATAGTAGATCAATTGCGGACAATTAACATGATTAGTCGATTCTACATATATTAGCCAAGAAAGGGAGGGCTTTAATTTGAATAACAACATATCGCAATGTCCTTTATTAAAACAGGGTTCCTCGGGTGCTAGCGTTAAAATATTGCAACAAAGGTTGGCAGCAGCCGGTTTCGCCCCTGGAAGCATTGATGGAATCTTTGGACCCATGACTCGAGTAGCTGTGGTTGCCTTCCAGAAGAGCGAGGGACTAGTGCAGGATGGAATTGTCGGTAGAATGACTTGGACTGCATTGGGCGTAAATTGTAATACACCACCGGTCAATAACTGCCCGACGCTTGCACAAGGAAGTACTGGACCGGCTGTAACGAGACTTCAGGGACTTCTTAAGACCAGGGGATTCTATGAAGGCAATATCGATGGGATTTTTGGACCCATTACTAGAACAGCTGTAATTAATTTTCAAAATACTTCGAAACTATTGCGAGATGGAATCGTCGGAATACAGACTTGGACTGCTCTAGGCGTAAATTGTGCTTAGCGCCCAAAAAGAGAAACAAGGAGAGTAGGCGCCAATACCCATTATCGTCAAGTCAATTGGTATCCCACTTAGTTGTTGTTGAATGAGTTCTGTGTAGCCCGTATCGGCTCCAAAAAATAGATTGATCCCGTTTTTAGATAATAGGAAACTGTTCGCTTCCATCCCTTTTTTCCAGGGTATTCTAGCTCCCCAGTGTTGGCCCTCTATCGCCCTGACCTTAACTCCGGCGAAAGACTTACTGTCTTGCCAGTGCATTTCTTCAACAGATTGGAATTTCATACCGTTCCACAAGGGAAGGGTATTTTTGGCAGTAACTGCCAGAGTATCGGGTGATTGTAACCTGCGTAAGGTGGGATAATCGAAGTGGTCTGTATGAGCATGTGATACAAGTAATAAATCGATAGGCCCCACCTCGTCACTGCTCAAGGCTGAAGCGATGTAACGACTTGGCCCTATTGTAAAGTTACCTAGCGGAGTTATACCAATATGTGAGTTTAGGGCAGGATCAATAAGGATTCTTGTACCAAAGAAGTTAATTAGAAAACTGGCATGACTAAGCCAAGCGACCGTGACTTCATGGTTTGACCATTTGTTAGGAGTAGGGATATAGTTGGGTTTGACTAGTTTTTGTCCGGTTCTTTTGTCTCATTGTAACGCATTATCTATAGTAAAATAACCCCCTGTTAAGCCTAGAGTACCTAATAGGCCTAGGCCAATAAATTTACGTCGGGTGTATCGTTTCGAGGGTTGGCTAAGTGACTCGGTGTTGATTAATTTGCCCTGATTCTTCAAAGGGTATCACTCCTGTATTTAAATAGTGGAGTTTCGAGACTTTATTAGCTGTACCCTATTTTACAGGAAAACCTTGATGATAGGAAGCTTAAGATCAGATGGCTGTTGGTAGCCAGCTGATAGTAGGCTCTGTGAGCCGGATTGATAGCCATGAGGATTCCCTTAGTCTTTCTTATGATGAGATTAAGGGAATATGTCGCGCACACTATTGCAGCAATCGGCCCGCTATAAGAAGGGCGGAAGCAAGTTTTGCTTCCGCCCTTTTTACTCTTTAATAAGGATTTTTGTAACTTCTGCAATATATAAGGTGTGATGATCCACATCAGGATACCATTTTTCGTTAAGTTCTTGAGCAATGAAACACTCGGGTTTAAACTCTTGTGCATAAAGTTTTTTGCACAGAATGGCGATATTTGCTTCTTCAAAGTACGGAATATTATTGGTATGAAGAACAGTTAAATTAGAGTTTTTAATTTTGTCCTCATCTCTACCAGACTTTGTGCCAAGATAATTCAATGTAGTTCTGAAGCTGTTATCTAAAAAAGATAAGGAAAATGTATCTGAGTTATCTATAAACTCCTTTGTGTAGCGTTGGGGGCGGAGGACAATGTAGGCAACATTTTTTGCCCACATTACACCAAAACCACCCCAAGAGGCAGTCATTGTATTAACCTTTCCATCTTTTTCAGCAGTAATAAGCATCCAATCTTTACCTATTAACTTAAACGGACTTTGTTCAAAAAGTTCTGGACTAATTTCACTGAATTTGGACATTAACCTTATCCCCCTTTTGGTATTTTTTCAGGATTCACAGATTTCTGTAATGAGTATGTGGTCAGCTCCTAGAGTTATGAAGATGCTATGACTATGTTCATAAAAGAGCGCTTTCTTTACTCTCATATCATACCAAATTATTCTACTAGTATTACAGTGCTAAGTATGGAATGCGATGGTTTATGCAAAAAAATAATTGACAAATAGGGTTGCTATATCTACAATTGTTATAACTACAATATATTGAACATAAATATTGAAATAAACTATTAAATAAACTATATGGAGGGAGCGTTAAAATGAAAAGCAAGATCGCCAATGCCATTAAACTGAAAACCCAACCCATTGCTGTATTTCGCACAGATTTAAAACCTAAGGGGGCTCTACAATTTCAGGAGGGAAAGTGGGGCTGTGTTATCTCAATGCTAAATGCTGCAACTAAGGGTCGGAGCGTAATGTTTGACACTAAAACTCCTGGTTGTGGGGGCGGAGCCGTGGGTTTAGGCTTTAAACAATTTTAGGGCTAACTGATCCATCGGCCCGAAAATTTATCGACAAAGATATCCTTTCCTTTAGCCTAACATTTAAACGGTTTTTGGAGTTAGAAGATCAAGTGGAAGAAAGCTTCTTAACCAAAGAAACCTGGTTGCAAATTGCAGAAAGGATCTAACTCAGGAAGATCGGGCTTATTGCCTCTTTAATTTGCTCTACTCTAGATTTGTGTTATTATAACCTTTAGATGTTTATGAGTGAAGAAGGGGAATATATGAAAGATTTTAATATAGATGATTCCTTGGGTTTTATCGTTGCTAAAACAAACCATCATATGAAATCCTATTTTAGTAAGTTAATAAAAGACAATCACTTAAATGTCACAACAGAACAATGGGCAATCCTAAATGCTGTGTATCATAATCCAGGGGCATCGCAAACTGACTTAGCCCATGCGTGTCTTAAAGATAAAACAAACGTAACAAGGATCTTGGACTTGCTAGTGAAAAAAGAATATGTGGTTAGAAATATTGATCTAAATGACCGTAGGACTTATAGCATAACCCTCACAGAGTTAGGCGAAAGTGTCCTTGAACAACTCATCAAAATTTCCGATAATGCAAATAAGGCTTTCATATCTGATTTAAATCAAGATGACTATAGAGAGTTTATTCGTATCTTAAAAACAATTAATGGCCCGCTCGAAAAGCTATTATGAATGAGATGATAGTAACAGCAACTAATTCGTGACAATCTCTTTCAAGTGAACTCGTTCAGCTAAAGCTGAACATCGAGACTTCGGTGACGTAAGTCTCCAGTGGAGACTTATGCCGAAGTCGCAGAGCCACTGATGAATACTTTTGCGCCGTAGGATGGACTCTACCTCCTTCGCCGCGAAGTCTTCCTTTCGGGATCAGCGGCTACGGCGATAGTCTCCACTGGAGACTATCGTCACCGAAGCAGATAAGGAACACCCACTTACAAGAAGTGGGAGTCTCGAACGTGGATAAAAATTAAAAAAAGGTAGCTATCCAAGTAACTCCTGTTTCTTGTATACTACCTTTTTTAATTTGCCCTGATGCTACTTGATGAAAACGGGCACTGGGTCTTCTATGAGCTCTCTGGATAGGTTGAAAGCTCCCTAATGTAGGGTTAAACCCATGCATGGGGAGCTTTACTCGACCATTTTCTGGCCTGTTCAAGAGCTAACTGGAAACATTGGTGTGTTAGATCGATTGACTTAAATCGTACACAAATAAATTATTTGTAATTTTAAATCTCTAGGTTCTTCGCGTTTTCAAGATCGAGCCAGATTTGGAGCTGCCAGTAATATCGCTTCATTATCTCGATAAATTTTCCTGAATTGGGATATTGGAAGAGGATTTCTACCCAGACCTACTTCTATCGTGTAACCAGGTCGTCGATACTTATCGATGAACCAATCCTTGTAGCCGGCGTAGGATGTAATTCCAGTCGTTTGCGACAGGGAATAACCACTTAATATCGAGAAAACTTCGCCAATGCGCCGAGCCTCAGGTGGAGTCTTATTCTGGTAGGTCCAATAAATCACCTCACCTTGGCTATGGTATGCAAGTACTAGTCTAAAGTTATGGTTTCGGGTAAAGTCCGCCACGGCTTTTGATTCGGGTTCAGACTCAGGATATTGTCCGGAAAACCTAGTAGGCCCAGGACCGTATACCCCGTAAGTAGCTTCAGCTTGTTTAGAAAGTTCCCAGGAAGCATCGTAATTGTGGTTTAAATCGACCCCTCGGATGTTGGCTTGCCACACTTCTCCAAAGTTCATTCGACCCTTGTTCCAAGCAATTAGTTGATTATAAAAGGGATTATCCCTTTGTAATCTCTGAAGAACTAAGTCGACCCCGTCAGGATTAACCATAGGCATAATGTAAATGGTGCTTTTCGTTCAAATATCTCTTGGATCAAAGTCACGTATCTTTTGCCCCTCGGCGTAAGCTTTGGCGAAGTTCTCGGTAAATTTCATCACGAGGGGAGATGTTATCCATTCCAAGCCATGATGGGCACTGTTATAGAAGACTTCCACTGGTCCATTCCCCAGCTTGAGGGTGTACAAGTTTTTTCCGAGCACACTTTTACCTGCTATCCCAACTTCGATAAAGGGATAGCGAATCTTTAAGCCCTGCACATCTCTCTCCATAATTTCGTAGGTATAGTTGATATTGGTATCCACGACATCAAAAGCATAGGGAACTTTAATCACCTGACCAATTAGGAGATTAAAGGGATCAATTCCCGAGTTTGCAGTAAGTAATAATTCGAGATTGATACGATACTTTTGAGCAATACTACTTAAGGTGTCTCCATATATTGTGGTATAATTCTCATAACCTAAGAGAAACTTTTGTAACACTGTATGAGTATTCAAGCCTATAATACCATCCGCACTTAGACCGTAATCTCTTTGAAACTGTTTAATTGCTTCCTCGGTTCGAAGGCCAAAAATCCCGTCAATGGAACCAAGATTATAACCCATCTTTGCCAAGAGGCTCTGGATTTCCATGACATCACTACCTCTGGAACCGCGTTTGAGCGCCCGCATATAATACACCCCCTTGTAGCATATGTGCGGGGCAGTATTCTGTGTTAATAACAATAAAAAGTATAGGATTAAAACAAGGTGATTTTTGGCTGTGTGGTACAGTTTCTTAGAGATCTTGGTGGATTTCTCCTTTATTGAGCAAAGCATCAAATCATAGGATTGAGTAACACGGATAAAGGGATTTGTGTTATTCTGATAACCAAGAGAAGTTTTTAGCCCCTTTGGGGGGATATAATAGGCAATGATTGATTAGAGGAAAAGCAAAGGGGGAAATGAATATTGAATAACAATGTTATCCTTGGCAGAACACTTACTGAGTGGAAGTTAGAATTTCCATTACTGAATAAACTGATCTCTACCCAAGAGGTTTTCTGGACCAATCCAAAATACAAGACATCCAAAAACCATGTTCCAATTCAGGAAAAAGAAATTTTAGAGGCGGAGGAGAGGCTCATTCGCTTCGCTCCCTACATCGCGCAAGCCTTCCCAGAAACCCAAGACACCGGAGGGCTCATTGAATCGTCCCTTGTACCTATCCCGGATATGCAGGGATATCTGGAAAAATACTACGACTTAAAAATCTTAGGGCGTGTCTTGCTTAAATGTGACAGCCACCTCCCGATATCCGGCTCGATCAAGGCTCGAGGCGGAATCTATGAAGTCCTTAAGCACGCTGAAGACCTTGCGATTAAGCAAGGTATAATGGAACTGGATGACAATTATTCAATTTTAAATACACTAAAGTTTAAAGAATTCTTCTCCGGTCACTCTATCGCAGTAGGATCGACGGGGAACCTAGGCCTAAGTATTGGCGTAATCGGAGCAAAACTCGGATTCCAGGTCACAGTCCACATGTCCTCCGATGCCAAGTCATGGAAAAAGGAACTTCTCCGTTCCAAGGGAGTCCAAGTAGTCGAGTACGGCTCGGATTATAGCAAAGCGGTCGAAGAGGGGAGAAAGCAAGCTGAGAAAGATCCAAACTGCCATTTTGTCGATGACGAGAACTCTCGTGATTTATTTGTAGGCTATGCTGTAGCTGCTTATCGTTTAAAAAAACAATTGGACGAGATGAAGATTGCCGTGGATTCGAATCATCCACTCTTTGTCTATCTTCCCTGCGGTGTGGGGGGTGGACCGGGGGGAATAACCTATGGCTTAAAGCAAGTCTTCAAAGAGAATGTCCATTGCTTCTTCGCTGAGCCGACTCATTCCCCGTGCATGCTTTTAGGTCTGGCGACCGGCCTTCATGATCAAATCTCGGTCCAGGATATCGGTCTAGATAATAAGACCGAAGCCGATGGATTAGCCGTAGGTAGAGCTTCGCGTTTCGTAGGAACAGTGCTTGAACCGATACTGAGTGGCGCCTACACCATTAAAGACGAGGAACTTTTCAGCTTGCTTCAGGCCCTGAATAATGCCGAGAACCTCCGGCTTGAACCTTCTGCACTTGCTGGAATGCCCGGACCGGCAAGACTATTACAGGCCGATGCGGGCCTTGAGTATTTAAAGAAATTCGATCTCGAGAATAAAATGGACCAAGCTAGCCATATTGTTTGGGCGACTGGTGGAAGCTTAGTTCCAAGCGAAGTAATGGATCAATATCTGCGTAAAGGCACAGTAGATATTTAATACAATACGAGAAGCACGTTGATTGTCACTTCAACGTGCTTTTTACTGTCCTTCTGATCTTCCAAAGGAGTCAAGTTATACACCTGACCATGTCAAATCATGAAGTTTCATCTGTATAGCTTGGAAGAAGCTAAATTATTTTCTTATTTGCCCTTTAAAACATGTCCCAATCTGTTTTCGTTTCATATATTAAACTGAGAAGATAAAAATTTGAACCATAGCAACTTAACTCAAATCAAATTAAGGAGGATAAAAATGGCTCTCTTAAACTACAATAGAAGTATTCTGACAAATTTTGCAAATTCGTCCGCTATTGTGCTCACTGGTATTGACCAAATAATTTTAGAATTTGGTCTGTTTGTAGCTCAACCAATAAACTTTGTTGAATTGCTAACAACGATTGGATGGGACGTGACGGGTGTGAGTCCAGTGCCGCCGGATCAACCTATTATTGAGCTCACGATTCATCAAGATGGTATACCAGTCGCATCAATCAACCAAGAGTCGATTCAAGATGGATCAGATTCACCGCTAGAGAATTTGACTACGTTCCAAGCCGTTCTAACGAATGTAGCTGCTGGTCATCATGTTTATCGATTACTTGCTCGTAACCTTCAGACTGCTCAAGGAACTATAACCATCACTGGTCCCGCTAACATTTCCGGTAAAGTCATCGGCTAATAAAAAGAAGCAACAAATAGAAACATGAAGTAGGTATTAAAAAGAAGCAAGGGGACGGTTCCCTTGCTTCTTTCGATCCTCTAGCAATCAAAATAGCTAGCGATTATTCGCAGCATTTATGGTCCTTGACTTTTTCCACAATCCCAGGAACCATATCGATCAGTTTTTCTAAGCTGCCTGCTTTCTTGATCGGTAGTAACTCAACGTTATCTCCTTTGATGACAAGGATCGCTGACGGAGAAATCTTCGCACCGCTGCCTGCGCCGCCCCCGGTACCTTTGTTGCCTTTTTCATCCGTTCCGCCACCGCCGCCCGTACCAAGACCAAAACTAATATCGATGAATGGAATGATGGTCGTTTCACCTACAGTAAAGGGTTCACCAACTACTGTTTTAGTTCTGACGAAGTCCTCTAGTTTTTCAAAGAGGGTAGAGATGCTTTCATTAATACTAAAATTATCTGACATATTGAAGTCCTCCTTTGATTTTTGTTTTAAGCTGAGCCATTAATATATTCCTAATTGGGTTCGTAATCAGGAACTCTATCATAACTAGTATTAGATAGGGCAGCCAGATTCTCCCACCAATCAAAAATCGTCCTTCTAGGATTTCCACGTCAAAAACTGGTTGTATGTTAATATCCTTTTTATCAAACAGTGCATAGAGTTGACTATGAAATGCACACATCAAGCCGGTGTACATCGGGTTATCGAAACCAATTTTGGCATCAATAGATAGCTCTTTAGGCTGACAGTATTTGAATAGCTTAAGAATAGTCGCTAAAACTTTTTTAAGGATGTTAACCCTTAAGAATTTAATGAAATTAGAATTATTTCGAAGTTTTTTACGTTTAATAATTTTTGCTTTATCGCTATGTTCTTTGTCCTTTTCAGAAGGTACACGAGTGGATTTCTGCTTCATATTAAACTTTTTTAAACCAAAGACGGTAAGAAAAACCGTTTTTTGTTTGGATTGTCGCTTGAAATTTAGTTTTATCCCGCCGAAAAGCCAGGATATTGAGAGTTTGGTTTGTAGCACATCCAATTTCTCTCCAGAAGCTTGATAATGATAGGGGATAAGTATAATTGCGGTCACCAGCAACCCAATACCCAGAAGAATGTAACCAAGAATTGATAAAACGAACATGTCAGCCTCCACTTAACCAATAATGGTTTTTTCACACTTATTGAGCCAGAAGAAATTTTGTGCCCTTTATCAATCCTTTGGATGCTTTTCCAAGAACTGATGGCGCTGCCTTTACCCCTTCTTTTATAAGCTTATTGCTTGACAACTTGATGATTTTTTCTGTAGAGACTAAATCTCCTGAATTCAACCGCTCTCCACTGCTCCTCAATTTGGGAATCCAATAGCCCGTTTTACTGTCTTGGTTATCGTAAAACCACTGTAACAGAACTTTTTTCCACGTTGGAGAAAAAGTGTATAAACCAGTGCGTGCTAAGTCCCCTGGGTAATATATTGATTCAGCTAATTCAGCTGCCTCTACATATGGTGCTCTAAAGTTGGAGCCTATCCTTCCCGCAGTCGACAAATCATTTAAAAATGGTTTAAGTTGTAAAATTGTTTTGAATAATTAGTAATTAGTGGAAGGGAAAGTTGGAAGTTCGGCGAAAAAGAAAGGAGTGAATCATTAGCTGTGGTGAATAGTTACATGCGGAAAAATGAGCAAGTATAGGTAGGTGACACAATGAGGCTTTATGAAAACGGGGAGTTTATATCTTGTGAGGATAAGAATAGGGTCTTTCAAGTCTTGATAGAGGACCAAGGTAAGATCGTTTTTATTGGGGACCGGCTACCCGATGAATATGTAGGAATTAAGGAACGGGTGGATCTGGGCGGAAAATGCGTTGTGCCTGCCTTTGCGGACTCCCATCTCCACTTTGCCTCATTCTCTTTATTTCTGTCTACCGTAGATGTCCGTACTGTTCGTGACTTTTACGAAATGGAAGACCTTATCAACGGGTACCGTCGAAATAACCCTCAGGAAAAACTCATCCTAGGGTTTGGTTGCTCTGCTCATACTGTAAAGGAGAAGAGGCTTCCGGAACGTGCTGATTTAGATAAGATTACAACCCTTCCTCTCTTGCTGGTTAAGTACGATGGACATGCAGCCGTAGCTAACACAGCGTTACTAGCCAAGTTTCCTGACGCAGTCCAAAAAAGCCTAGGATTTGACCGGAAAACTGGGTGGTTATACCACCAAGCATTTTACGATGGCGTTAATTACATAACAGGATCTGTTTCGCCTTTTACTATTCTTAAGAATCTAATCCACGGTGCAGATTATTTAGCACGCAGAGGGATCGGTTTAGTTCATACTGTTGAAGGGGTTGGATTCCCACGGGATATCGATGTGGACATGATGCGGGTGGCGGCATATGGGTTGCCCCAAAATTTCCGTATCTATTTTCAGACAATGAACGTTGATAAAGTTCAGAAACGAAAAATGCCGCGCATCGGTGGCTGCTTTGCTACGGCTTTAGATGGTTGTTTCGGTTCAGAGGATGCAGCCCTTAGTCAACCTTATAGCAATAATCTATATAATAAAGGTGTACTGGCCTATACACAACAAACAGTATCTGACTTCGTTAAAAGGGCTAATCGGCAAGAACTTCAGGTTTCAATGCATGCCATCGGAGATGCTGCTGTTGAACAAGCAGTCGTGGCTTATGAAGAGGCTCTGACTGATTATCCGCGAAGTGACCACCGTCATATTATTATACATGCGGATCTGATCCCACCGTCTTTGCTGGAGAGAGCAGCCAAACTAGGACTGCACTTTGCCGTTCAATCCCCATTTCTTCACTGGGAGCAGGAACCTACTGATTATCTAGAAGAAATTCTCGGCCAACGGGTCAATGACCTGATCCCTCTCAAAAGCATGTTAAAGCACGGGCTGACAATAGCTGGTGGTTCTGATGCTCCCTGTACGTTGCCTAATCCAATGCATGCCATCTTTGCCGCTTGCCAGCACCCAAACCCTGAGCAGAGAATATCAGTGCTGGATGCTCTGCGAATGCATACACATTGGCCGGCTCGGCTGTCTTTTGACGAAGTCAATAGAGGCACTCTGAGGGAGGGTAAGATAGCTGACTTTGTCGTACTGGATAGCAATCCCCTACAGGTAACACTAGACAAATTAACAGAGATTCGAGTTGAAGATCTATTCCTCAAGGGTCGAAAATACTTAGGTCCCCCTGCTAACTCACTGGGGCTTATGCTTGCAGCTGCTAAGAACAAGCTTATCTCTCGCTAACGCCAATAGTCTGCTCAGGCATTCCGTTAGGTTTTTCTAAAATATACCGTGTAAAGCGGCTCTGCGTTCCTGCCAATAAAGTTATGGTGAATCAAAAAAAGAAAAACAAAAAGTAGAACAAAGTAGAATAAAAAGCTCGCCAAAGGCGAGTTTTTTAGTACTGAACAGAAAGTATAACTTGCGTTATATACTTTCTGAAGCATAAGTGCAACTAAGGCGGCCGCCTCGCCAAGGCTGACAGAATGACTAATACGTGCGAAGACAGTGTCTTCAAGAAGGCTAATACGTGCGAAGACAGTGTCTTCGTGGGCGCCAGCCAAGTTTCTTTATCTTATGTAGAAGTGTCCCTATCGGGGAAAAGAGAACCCTGATTTGGACTTTTTTAATTTTATCGAGCGCGGACCAAGGATCACCATTACTACTAGTGGGACATAGATTAAAGAAGGGATGTTCAAAAATATATCGATAGGAGTGCTTCAAATGCCAAAATTTAAAATTATAACATTTGATGGTGGCGGAGTTAGAGGAGCCTTGACAGCAGTACTATTAAAACGTCTCCAACATGTCTTTCCTCAGTTACTGAAGACAACGGATTTTTTTGCAGGAACTTCCACTGGATCCTTTATTGCTTTGGGTCTGGCTTACGGCTTAAGTCCGGAACAGCTTGTCAAGCTTTACTCAAAAGAAAACTGCAAGTTCATTTTTACCCCACCTCATTTGGAAGTATTCCGGCCCAAATATGATAATACACACCTTAAGGAAACTCTGTTGCAGGTCTTTCCTGAAAATATGCGTTTGAAGGAGCTTATTGGGCATAGAGTTTTAGTACCATCATTCGCAGTGACTGGAACCATTGGAGGTCCTTGGCGTCCGGTCTTTTATAATAATTTTCCCAACTCCCCCACACAGAATGAAACGGTAATAGATGTCGCTCTGTCTAGTAGCGCGGCTCCGGTTTATTTCCCCTCTCACAACAAGCACATTGACGGTGGAGTCTTTGCCAATAACCCGAGCACTGCTGCTATAGCCTTATCCGTAGACAAAGAAGCGGGCAACCAGAAACTCGATGAGGTAGTCCTTCTTTCCCTCGGTACGGGATATTGTCCACTCGCCATCAAAGCAGATACTACCCACTGGGGTGCTTTTGAATGGGCTCTTTATCCCACTCCTCCACTCCCTATACTAAGTGTCCTTTTTGATGGGGTAGTGGAAGCTGATTCATATTTCAGCTCACGGATCCTTGGAGATCATTATTTCCGTCTAAACCCTCTCTTGCTCACATCGGTCGGTTTGGATGAATATGAAAAGATCTCCCAATTAATAGAATTGGCTGAAGAAGTTGATCTTAAGCCCGTCATTCATTGGATTAAAAATAATTGGTTTTAGCTGAAAATTGTTAACAAAAAGCTGACTTTAAAACTTAAAGTGCTCTATGATATACGCGCAATCACTAACTGAATCAATCACATGAACGCATCCTTGCCCTTTACCTAATATGCTCACAAGTTCTTTTCTCGTTACTTCCCGTAAGTTGATGCCATGCAGATTTACAAGTAAAGCAGCTGCTTCGCGGCAAACTAGATCTGGAGCGCGTAGAAGAATCCCATCAGCTTCTTCCACCATAAACCCGTCTAGCTTAATCTTAACATTGACCTCGTGGAAAGAATCACTTAAATTCCCAGTTAATAAATATCGCTTCTCCCCCAAATCAAAAAAGCTCTGGGTCTTGAACCGCACAAATAAATTCCCATCTCGTTTACTCTCGCCAACATGGTCATACCAGGTCTTTGTAATCCTATCCAAGCTACTGAAGAAGCGACAGGAGCCTGAAAAGAAGTCTATCCACTTGTTTTCATAGTCTTGTTCAGAAGTATAGCCGCGCTCGTCTAGGAGAAAGGTTTCAGCTTGGATAATCCCTTTTATGGTTTCGGAAAATAACGCAACCGCCAGAGGGTCTTTGAGAAACGCTGCAGCTTCTTTGAGTGCAGGACCAGAACTAAAGTAAGCTTCAGATCCACACAGGGGTGTAACCTGAAGAGTACGGGCATTGATGGGTTCCGTAGATCTCTGTTCTTCCCACAAAGCTTCTTGAATGACAAAGGAATTCACGTCAACGATTAGATGGGCCACGGCTTCCCGGTAAGTATCAACATAACTGGTTTTCGCCTTGAGCAGCCCATTGTCGCTGCGGCGCACCTCCGTATACCAATTGCGCTGAAAAAGATTCTTCATACGTTATACCTCCCCAACCTTTTTACGATTAATATCAGAATATTCTTTATCAAAGGGCTTAAATCCTTCTATAATTTGATACTAGTAAATGAGGAACTTATATTGTGTAATTTTCAGAGTTAGGTTAGAGTGATATAATTAGATAAATCAAGAGACTTATCACATTGAAAAATAATTGCATATTACATGCCTATTAAATTTAGTAAAAGAAATGGAAGGTAAGCACAATGTCTGACTACATACTGACCTATTCGAAAATTAAGTTTTATCCACTTCAACCCATAAAAGACGACATCAAAATCGAGGATATAGCGCACTCATTGTCGCTAATGACTAGGGCAAATGGGCACTGTGACCATTTTTATTCCGTAGCGCAGCACTCAATTCAGTGCTATCAGGAAGCAAAAAGCCGAGGATATTCGGCAAAGGTGCAACTCGGTTGAGCTAAAGCAAATCGAAAATGTCGACGACACTCTGCTGCATTATGAATTTGAAGCCATCATGGATTATCAACTATGTGAAACAGCACCTCAAAAATCGATGGATCATGATTTTGCCCAAAGAGATTTTGTGAGTGTAGAGCAGGAATTCATGACAGCTTTTAATGATTTAAGTATACCCTGAGCCATCGGGCTTTTTAACAGTGGGAAGGAATCAAGTGCTCCCCACGCAGCCCTTAAATCTTTGTTCACGATAAAAGTTCACGGATGGATCGGCGGTGAACGTAACGAGCAAGATTGAGAGATTATAACGCGAATATTAAAGGTTTTGTTCTGTTAATGTCGAATATAGTTAGAATTAGTTATCTACAGGATTTTTAGGGTAGCTTTAAGAGAATTATCTTGTTTAAAATAAAGGGTATATGCTAATAACACGGAGGTATTGAAGTGACAAAATTCGAGGCTTACCAGCTAATAGTTCCAGAGGTTCAGCAGTTTTTCAATGATGACGTCGCCGTTACACTTTTCGATATGGAAAAGATTGTTGCTTATTACCCGGGAAAAACTATCGATACTAAGGCCAAGCTTGGGAATCCACCTACACCGGGCTCTAATGTTTTGGAAGCTCTTACGAGCGGAAAGCGCGTTGTACGGCGTGTATCCAAAGAACTTTTTGGGGTTCCCTTTGTCGGTATCGCCCTCCCAATCTTTGAAAAATCGAAAATTGCTGGTTGCCTTGCTATGGCATGTTCCGTTGAGCTTTATGATAATCTTTTCGCAACTGGTAAAGAAATACTTGAGGCTGTGGTAACGATTTCATCTTCAGCTCAAAACTTGTCAGGTGCTACGGAAGAACTGGCGGCAACGATTCGGAGTATGGACGATGAAACTGAGCACGTGAACACAGAGATGGGTAGAACCAACGAATTAACCCAGAAAATCAAGAAAATTTCTAAACAGAGTAACATTTTAGGGCTCAATGCAGCTATTGAAGCTTCCCGGGCGGGTGAACATGGACGGGGGTTTGCTATTGTTTCTGAAGAAGTTAGGAGGCTTGCTTCGGATACTGATGCTTCTACGAAAGCCATCGACAGTAATGTTCAGGAGGTGCAATCCTCTGTGAGACTTTTAATTGAGGCTATTAAGCAACTGACAGCGGTAACCGAAAATCATGCCACTGATGTGTCTGAAATTGCCCATAGTTTGGAGAAAATAGAGAGTATGGCTAAGAAACTTGTGGAAATGGGACAAAGCTAAATTTACTTATTCGAAGGCATCGGTTAAAAATCGGTGCCTTTTTGTTATCTGCATCCTTAAACATTCTTCATTCCTCCTAAAGCAACCAGCTTCGTTGAGTAACCGGCTAACGGCTTGAGCCACTTGGTCTTGAATCTCTTGTCCACGGTCAAACCAAGCGATCTCGACGAAAGGATAGCCTGAGACACGTTTCCATCCATGATAAAAGTTGAATGAATCACCTCGAGGGTGAAGTCGTCCCTCGGAGATTGTGTCAGTACTGTAAGTTCGTCGATCAACTGCTTACTTAGTTTACGGATAATCTCTGTTTCGATTCCACGCATCTTAATTTGGGGCATCTGTATCCCTCCAATGTATTAGTTCTATCCAACATAATGCAGCTAGTCTCTCCGGAGGCTAGCTGCATTATGTTTAAGAGTTGAGTCATAGCCTATTATACAACAAAAAAGGGTCTAGATTTACTAGTCTCAATTATATTAATAAAATACTTAAATATATTAAACATAGTATTGACATTATTAATATAAAGGCTTATTATCTTAAGCATAGAAGCTCTTCAGGCAACTTTGCAGGAGGTGATGATCTTGGATTATAAGATGCCCCATCGGTGTCCAGTGTGTGATCATGAAATGAAGATTAGCAAACTAACTTGCACCTACTGTCCGACGAAAATCGAAGGGGAATTTAGCTCGTGTAAGTTTTGTCGACTTCCAACTGAACAGTTAATCTTCGTGGAAGCGTTTATCAAGTGTCGTGGGAATATCAAAGAGGTTGAAAAAGAGTTGGGTATCTCTTATCCTACGGTACGAGGTCGCTTAGATAGTGTGATTGAGGCCCTTGGTTACGGGACTTTTAAGGAAAAAGACCCCGAAAACGAAAAGATGAACCTCCATGAGGAAAGTCTACGCAGGCAGGAGATCCTGGAGGCTCTTGAGCGGGGAGAAATATCAGCACAGGAAGCTACGCGTCAAATGAGGAAACAGGATTAAGAATTAAGAATAAGAATCCAAAGATAAAAGTTAAATATAAGAGTTGTTAGGGCGCTGGCTAAGGATGGCCGAGTGTCACAGTAGCTAAGACTCGAACAGGACGTTCGAGATTAGAGCATCGCCATGAATGGTTTGATGCCGTGATGGCAAGAAGCTGTGATGGCGTGAAGGGACCTATCAAAAGGCTGGAAAGGAGTATGGGAAATGAGCAGTGAAAAAATCAAGATTCTTGAGATGATTCATGAAGGTAAACTGACAGCGGTTGAAGGGCTGGAACTACTGAAGGCGATTGAGGAAGGAAACTCGCAAAAGGAAGGGGCTCAGAACGTTGAAAATGAGTTAGCAAAAAAAGGAATAAACTCAACTGGGGAGCGCTTCTTGAGAGTTCGAGTGATCGGAGAAAAAACGTTAAAGGTCAATGTAAATGTTCCTTTAAGTCTGATACGTTCCGCTTCTAAACTGGTGGTATATGCAATGAGCTTTGTTCCTGCAGATAAGCGCGCGGAGCTAGAGCAAAAGGGCCTTGATCTACAAGCGCTGGATGTTGAGGGACTTGCTCGAATTTTAGAAGAGACTCTCGATGGCAAGATTGTCGACGTGGAAGTTGCGGACCCTGAAGAGGGAAGAATCAAGGTGGAAGTGTGTGTGGAATAAATCAGCCAGGCTGTTGATGGTTCGGGTCAAAGTCCAAAAACGCAGGAGGTTCACGTTTCCAGTCCCTATCTGGGTAGTAGATGAATTCTTAGACGCCCTTACGGACTTAGCTTGGGTTTGGGAGATTGCCTTAAGGCAGGTTCCGGTACCCCAAGACGAAAAGGCTAGCAAGCATCTGCGCTGGGTTAAAATGATTTCCCCGAGTGGCATTATTGCCGCTTCACATAGTATCATTAAAGATTTAACTAGGTATAAAGGGCTGGATGTTGTCGATGTGGAAGTTGGAGAGATTCAGGTCAAAGTAAGCTTAAAGTGAACGGGGGGGAAGAAATGAAACGACTGATCTACCGATTTTTAATTAATACATTGGCCTTTTTTATAGCGGCCCAGTTTTTGCCTATAGTAGCGACAACCCCTGTGCACATCTTTTGGGCTGGAATTATCCTTGGTCTTGTCAATTTGATGATTCGCCCAGTGCTGATTATTTTGACCATTCCACTTAATCTGATCACATTAGGAGTTTTTACCTTCGTTATCAATACTTGGATGATCATGCTTACTAGTGGACTGGTGCCAGGCTTTCACGTTCCAGGGTTTGGAGTTGCCCTCCTTGCATCGATAGTGGTGTCCTTGGCGAACTGGGGTTTCAAGGAGATAAAATTTTAACAAGAGGCATGGACAATTTTTGTCCATGCCTCTTGTTATGTAAAGATGATTCTCTTTTTTACGTATCACATCACTTTAAAATCTCTATCTGGCGAGATCGTTAAAATCCTGTCGGCGGCGGACGCAGTAGGTTAATCCGAGATATAGCAAGGTAGTCCATCCCCCCATTTCGCTGTCATGTGAAATGGGGGATATTATTTTTATCACCAGGGTTGTTTGGTGATCCACTTGACGCATGGAAAATAAGGTGAAAAAATCTAGTTTACAACCACCAATAAATTGATTACAATAATAATGAGCAGGTGATTACTAATGCAATATAAAAAAGATGAGTTGCGCGAAACTATCTTAGTCGAATCAGAAAAAGAGTTTTTTGAAAAAGGCTATCGTAACGCTTCCTTGCGGCAGATCGCCAAAAGAGCAGGTATGACGATTGGCAACTTGTATCATTATTTTGACAGCAAGGAAGCCTTGTTTGATGAACTTGTAAAGCACGAACACGATGCCTTTATCTATATGCTTAATAATCACTATGATGGTGAAGTTATGGCAGATGTCAGTGAATCAGACGATCTTGCTGTGTGGAAGAAAACGTTGCGTAGCTTTTTAGCGGAATTAAAGCCCATCTTTACGAACAGGTTTTTAATTATGTTGGATATGAGCGCAGGAACGAACTATGAGCACACAAAGGGGGAATTTGTTAAGTTCCTCAGCGCCCACTTCTTGGAGCATTTTGAGCAGCTTGAAAATCCAACGATGATTTTTCAACCGAAATTTGTTGAGCTTATTTCGATACAGCTTATCGATGGCATAATAACGATACTTCGTACCGTTTTCGATGAAAATGAGCGGCTTGATATGATGGCCGACTTGTTCCTGTTTTACATCCTAGGGATTATGGGAATGACAAAGTGAAGCGACCACTTATAAAATAGTTAGTCATTGTAAAAATGAATAAACTCTTGATCTAATAATGAGCAGATGATTATTTTAGGAGGGAACTAGGATGCTTAGCGTTAAAAATTTGGAATATAAGTATCGAGGGGCCAAGGGAAATACACTTAAAGGCATCGATTTCAGGATCCACCCTGGAGAAGTTTTCGGTTTCCTCGGTCCCAGTGGGTCAGGCAAAACAACCATCCAAAGAGTTTTGATCGGGTTTCTTAAAGGGTATAACGGGAGCATTACAGTTTTCGGAAAGGAACGTAAAGACTTCGGTCGTGATTTCTATGAAAAGATCGGGGTCGCCTTTGACTTCCCTAACCTATATTTTGAAGCTGACAGCAAAAGAAAATTTACAACTTATCGCGCAATATTATCAGAATCCTCCCAAGGATCTTGATGCGTTGCTTGACAGGGTAGGGCTGTTGCCTGATAAGGATAAAAAAGTAGAAGGATTTTCCAAGGGCATGAAAATGCGCCTGAACTTTATTAGGAGCATTATGCATAACCCGACCCTGATGTTTTTTGATGAGCCAACCTCAGGGCTTGACCCTGTTAATGCAAAACTTATTAAAGACATCATTTTAACGATGAAAGGGGAAGGCAAAACAATTTTCCTGACGACGCACAATATGACCATTGCCGAACAGTTATGCGACCGGGTGGCCTTTTTAGTGGATGGACAGATATCGCTCTGTGACAGTCCTTATGCCTTGAAGCTAAAATACGGGCGCAAAACCGTCAAGGTCGACTTTATGAATCACGGTATACAAGGCACCTCCGAATTTGTGCTTGACCAGCTCAGCGGGAATCGAAAATTCTTAGAGATTATTTCTAACACGGAGATTAGGAGCATACACAGCCAAGATGCTAGCTTGGAGGATATCTTCATCAAAGTGACAGGGAGAGAACTGATATGAGGCTTATCGCGGCGATGAAATCAGATCTAAAATTTCAGTTTAAGCATGGATTCTATGCTGTTTACGCCCTCATCTCTGTTTTATACATTGTTATTCTTCAGAAAATACCAAGCGGTTTGGCAAAGGATTATTCATTAGCTCTGATCGTATTTTCCGATCCTGCAATGCTGGGTTTCTTCTTCATTGGGGGAATCGTCATGCTCGAAAAGCAGCAGGGGATCTTGGACTATTTAGCGGTGACTCCCTTATCTCCGCGGGAGTATATTATCTCAAAGGTTGTGACACTCGGCTTATTATCGATATGCGCTTCAGTCGTTATTGCAGTTATCACTCATTACAGCGACGTGAACTGGCTTTTACTAACCGTTACGATTTTAGGTTTATCGGTATTCTTCACACTGTATGGATTTTTGGTTACCGTGGGTTCTCGATCGATCAATCAATATTTCCTCAAAATGATTCCGTTTCTGTTGCTGACGTCCATTCCATGCATAGCCGTTGTGGGTTTTCCTTACTCGTGGATCTTCTCTGTTCTCCCGAATGTCGCCGGGTTAAAGCTTACGATTGGCATATTTCTGGGAATAACCTGGCAAGAGGCCTTATTCTATCTAACGGTCATAGGCGTGTGGGATATCGCCATTTATAAGCTAGCCTTAAGAGTTCATAGCGAAAACTAGATGGACTAGTTGCAGGAGGGGTTATCAATGAACACTAAAGCGTTTTCCTTTGATATTAGGAGGCTGATGCGAGACCCGGTTTTACGGTTGTTTATGTTGGTACCGTTTATAGCCTTGGCAGCAGTAAAACTTTTTCTAACCCTTGGAGAACCAATGCTTGAACGAACTGAGTTTACACTGGGCCCTTATTATGGTTACATTCTCGCGGTTTGTTTGACGTTTTCTCCATATATGCTGGGAACCATTACAGCCTTTTTGATGATTGACGAGCGTGACGAGAGTATCTATGAACTTATGTCTGTAATGCCGATAGGCTATGCAGGGTATATTGCTAACCGATTATTTATACCATTTGCTTTATGTATCCCCTATACGATATTGAGTTGCTTCATCTTAGCGATTGTCGAGTTGTCCGTGATCCAAGTATCCTTCATTGCCTTATTGAGTGGTGTGCAAAGTGTAGTGGTCTCTCTGATTATGTTTTCTCTAGCCGACAACAAGGTTCAAGGATTGACCTATTCTAAAGGGCTTAATATCTTTGTTTTCGCTGCAATGGCCGATTTATTAGATTTAAAATGGGTAAGCAATATCTCAGCGTTCATACCGTTTTACTGGACTTCTCAGCTAGTCAGATATCCTGCGAATCTTACTTCAATGGGTCTAGCACTCGTGGTGCACCTGGCTTGGCTGTATTTAGCTATCCGTCTTGTAAGGGCTCGCAGGTAAGTGAAACAAAGGTGAAACAAGGGGACAGGCACACTGTTTTGAAACAGTGTACCTGTCCCCTTGTTTCGCTTGTTTTATATAGAGAAAAAGGCTGGACGCATTAATTGCGCGCCAGCCTTGCCTCATGTCTATTGCGAATCGTGAATGTGTTTTTCTCTTATTTCCTGCTCTTCCTCCAACTTACTTATCAATTTGGCTGCGACACTCCAGTCGATAACCTCGTTGCGGGCAGAACTGATAAAGGACGTTTTTTGGGCCAGTAAGACAACGCGCTCGGCTTTTTTCATTTCATCTGCGGCAATCGTTTCATCCGACATATGAAGCTTAGAAATATCTTCTTCGATCTCCTGCTGCCTTAAGGCGAGTCGTTGTACCATTTCGTTGCGAGTGCATTGTGAAATCCCTCCTTGCTTAACGTTGCGGTCGAGCTCTTCCACGGCTATCCCCAGCGATACATTTTCGCCTAGCAAAAGCTGATACTCTGCAGAATCACCTTTTTTACGACTTAACCCTAGCTTTGAAATCAACGGCCCAATTGTTAACCCTTGGCCCATCAGAGAAACCAAGACTACTCCAAAAATCAACGGCACCAGTATTTCTCTTTCCGGTACCGCTGTGCTAATACCAAGCACCATAGCCATGGACAACGCCCCTCTCAACCCGCTCCAAACCAACACATGTCTCCACCGAGCGGGAATAAACTGCCCAAAGGCTGATAATAACGCTGAGAGGCTATAGACCGAAGTTGCTCGCCCGACCAAAACGACACCAAAAGCAACCAAAATAGTATTTAGATTAGCAACCATCGGCATGACGGTTATTTCCAAGCCAACCAATAAAAACACCATCGAGTTGACAGCAAATGCCGCATATTCCCAGAATGATATGACTGCCAGGCGTGAAGCAGGTGACATTCCTCGCGGCAAGCCATAGTTGCCCATAACCAGACTAGCTGCCACCACAGCAATAACGCCAGATACATGCACACTTTCTGCTGCTAAGTATGAACCATACGCCACTATAGTCGTCAACGTAATCTCTAAGAGATGATCGTCAAATTCTTTAGTAATGAGGGAGGCAGAAGCCCCAATAATTATACCGATCACCACCCCGCCACAGACAGCGATAATGAACGTAAGTAGGCTCTGTGATAAAGAAAAGGTGCTTGTAATTATCACACTTTGGATCACACCGAACATGACCACTGCAATGCCGTCATTAAATAAGCTCTCTGCTTCTACAATCATCGACAGCCGTTCATTAACCCCCAGTCGCTTAAATATCGCTAAAACCGAAATCGGATCAGTCGGTGAAATCACTGCCCCAAACAGCAAGGCAACTAAAATCGGCAAACCTAAAAAATAATGAATACCATATCCGACGACTAGGGTAGAAATTAAGGTCCCAAAAACAGCTAATACGCCTATGATCTTCCACTGACGTTGCAATGGTCGAAAATGTATGTTGATGCCGGCTTCAAACAATAAAGGCGGCAAAAAAATGGCAAATAAGATATGCGGTTCCAAATATACACCTGGCAATAAGCCAAAGTAGCCTACCATTAGGCCGGTTAGTACTAGGGCAATGGTATACGGAATTTTAATAAACCGTCCCAGCATTGCTACCATAGAGGCCAGTAACATTAACCAGAAAAAAGACAATGAATGCACTTATTGCCCACCTCTCCATCGTGATGACTCTAGTATTTATTTGCGATCATCATCTTAGTCATATTTATATCATAGTGTTTATCTCTCTAATTTTCTACATTCACCACAAAATTCAATTTTCCTTCAAAAATCTTGATCGAACTACGATTATAGGCTATCAAGGAATACACAGTCTTAGTAAAATTTTTTTAATAAAAGGATTGTGGAAATAATGTGACGAATTTATAAATTTAAGGTATAGATTTAATGGCATTGTGCAAACTTTGGGTTTAAGGCAAAAGGCGATTAGTGTCTATATCAATTGTCGATTATCAATAATCGTTTGAGTGTGGGGGTATGCAGCATGAGTAGCTCTAATGTCATATCCAAAACTAAGCAAGGGTTTCTCTTTAAACTATTTAGTCGGCTAGGTAAACGAATGAGCCTGAGGGCAAAGATCAACTGGCTTGTATTTTTAGATATTTTTATAGTCTTAATTTTAGTCTTGACTGTTTTTTCCTATATCATAGTTAAAATCCAATTCGACGAAGTAGGACAAAGGGCGCTCACTTTAGCAAAAGTAGTGGCAGATATTCCAGATATTGCCCTAGCCTTAGAAAAGGAATCTGACCCTTCACTGATCATTCAGCCGTTGACTGAAAAGATTCGTGCTCAGACTGGGGCAGAGTTCATAGTCGTTGGAAGCATGAGTCTTATTCGCTATAGTCACCCTAATCCTCAGAATATTGGCCAAAAAATGGTTGGAGATGATAATCATAGAGTTCTGCTCGGCGAGTTCAGCATTACCCAAGCTGTGGGTACCCTAGGTTTGTCGGTGCGTGGCAAAGCCCCGATTTTTGGTATGGATCACGGTCAACGTGGCGTGGTTTCGGTTGGTTTTCTGGTAGATAATATTTGGAACAAAATATTCTCCTACCTAATAATAATTGCCGGTATAGGATTGGTAGGGCTTACTATCGGCCATTTGGGGGCATATTTGCTTTCGGGACATATTAAAAGACAAATTTTCAATATGGAGCCGTTTGAAATTGCTTTTCTAACGCAAGAACAGGCCTCAATTTTGGAATCTATTAGGGAAGGCGTTGTAGCAGTTGACATAGAGGGTAAGATTAAGACCTGCAATCAAGAGGCTAAACGCCTCCTAGGATTAGAAGCATCAGAGGATATTTTGGGTAGGCCTATAAGTACCGTAATTACAAATTCGCGTCTGTCAGAGGTGTTAGCCACAGGGATAGGTCATTTTGACCAACCAATGATTATTGGTAATTCCTTGGTCATTGTTAATCGCCTTCCCGTTATTCTTAGTGGCAATGTAATTGGAGCAGTCTCTTCTTTTCGAGACAAAATGCAATTAGATCAAATCGACCAACGTCTTGCTGATGTGGGACGCTATGTGGATGCGTTGCGGAGCCAACGCCATGAATTCATGAATAAGCTTCATACTATATCGGGACTTATAACAATACAAGAGTATGATCTAGCCCGTCAATTGATCGATCAAGTTAATGATGAACAGCAACAGGTATTAGAATTTTTTCTAGCCAATATTAGGGACTCAGCGGTCGTCGGGATTCTGCTTGGTAAAATCCATCGGGCCAAGGAACTTGGAGTCCAATTAATAATAGATGATTGCTCCCGCTTACAGGATCAATGCACACATCGCGATCTCGTTTTGACGATACTGGGGAATGCCATCGAAAACTCGTTTGAAGCGTTTACAGATTGGAAAGAAAAAACCCGAAATCCAGTTATCACTGTGTATATTAACGATGAAAGCGAGCAATTGATTATTAGAGTTATAGATTCAGGGCCAGGAATTAACCCCTATATAAAAGAGCACATATTTGAGAACGGGGTTAGTACTAAAGGGGCTGATCGGGGGTTTGGATTAGCCTTGTTATCGGGTCGGATAGCATATATCGGCGGTACACTGACGGTTGAATCTGTTGATGAAGGGACAATCTTACAAGCTATTTTGCCACAATAAGGGAGGACATACTATGGTTAAAAAACCGCTTCAGGTTCTAGTAGTCGATGACGACTTTATGATTGCCCGTGTGCATGCCAAATATATTGAATCCCAAAAAGGCTATAGTGTTGTGGGAGTTACGCATAATTTTGAACAGACTTTAGCCCTAGTGCAGGAATTACACCCGGATTTGCTTATTTTGGATGTTTATTTGCCCGACCGGTCAGGTATTGAACTATTACGTACTATTCGTTCACAGGGGATCTCTTGCGATGTCATTCTTATAACCGCTTCTAAGGAGCTGGAGGTCGTTGAGGAGGGATTCAGGCTCGGCATATTTGATTATCTTCTCAAACCTTTTGACTTGGAACATTTGAAGGAATCCCTCGCAAAATATCAGCAATACAAGATGCGTTTAGGCACCTCATTAAATTTGAATCAAGCTATGGTTGACGATCTTAAAAAGATCCGCTCTACAGGACCCCCAAAACAATTGCAGTCAGGTATTGACGTACGAACTTTAGAGCACATTAAAGAAAGTTTGCTTAACACTAATGGGTTTTACAGTGCTGAACAGATTGCACAATTAACTGAAGTTAGCCGTTCTACTGCTCGCATGTACCTTGCGTATCTAGTTGAAGAAAAAGTGGTAGAAGAAAAATTACAATATGGGACAGTCGGACGTCCACAACGACTGTATCGAATGATATAAAATAGTATATGAAATTTTTCATGAAAAAATTTCTTTGATGACGGCCGTTCTTCTCTAGAAGATCGGCCGTCATTTTAATCGTCAAAATTGATTTTATCGTTTATATCCCGATATTCGTTATAAACGTTCCCTTAATTACTTTGAATATATAGAATATTGCCATAACTCACATGAGGGAGGGAAGCTGAACAAACAGCTCATAGGTTATACAAAAACTAAAAGACCAGCTAATAAAAGTCAAGAGTTTGTCTGATTATTTCTTTTAATTTTCGGTTTGTAAAATACGGCATAACAAACTAAGCCATTGAAAAATCCGAACAATGACCTAAACGTTAATTTTTGGGAAG